>JAEEGG010001942.1_pt1 | contig 54367 bp, 43 predicted proteins | sample 9134161 | NCBI WGS metagenome assembly JAEEGG01 (sample SAMN16246543, study PRJNA631951) | gut metagenome | biome: gut microbiome; feature: rumen; material: CR-attached | host: Bos | place: Iran: Karaj | collected 2018-10 | reverse complement strand
GAGGATGTAGGTGCCGTTGTGAAAGTAGAACGAGATCCCTTCGGAATTCGCTGTGATTTTGTTCACACCGTTCCGGAAATCCCTCAGTTCGTCCGGGTTCTCAATGAGGAACGGATTCGTCTCCGTGCCAAGCTCCAGGGTTTGGGCGAAGGAATTCGTCCACACCAGACTCATAATCGTCATTAACGAGAGTAAGAATTTTTTCATAAGTTGTTGTTTTATATTTATTATTTCCTTTCTAAAATCATCTGCTCTCCACAAATCCATCTCAAAGTTTCGGAATTTTCGCGGACGATTGCATTTAACCGACAACCCCATCATCACCATTATGATACATTAACATTTTTTAACATATCAAACTATCTTACTATAAGATTGTTTGTTGTGTTAATTGCTTACCTGTCCATCGCACCCCAAAACGCCAAACTCTTCAAAACAGAATCGCAAATTTACAATTTTCAGAAAAAAATTTTTAATAAATATTTTTCACTTTATCTTGTATCAATAATACAAGATAGTGGTACTACAATCCCATTTAATTACACGGGATTGATATTCAGAGTCTCTAGAATTGGAAATAGATAAACGGCTGCAGGTCGGCGGTGACGAACTGGTACACCACAAACACGGTCAGCACCACCACGATGCCCATCAGCCAAAGCGGCATCAGCGCAAAGTTGACACGATACCAGCGCTTCCAACGCACGGGGAGCCAGTGTATAATCATACCGAGCACAAACAGGAGATAGATGTGCCAGTAGTTGTGCAGGATGTCGGGGATAACCGCCACATTCCACTGCCCGCCGATGCTGGCAATCATATTCTTGGCCGTGTTCCAGGCAGTCTCATTGGCCACAGCGGGGTCGAGGTTCGAACCGGAACGGAAGAAGAGTCGCGTGAAGGAGATGAACACAAAGGTCATCAGCACGTTCCAGCTGAAGTTGAGCCACTGCACATCGCGGTTCGGGAAGATGGCCGTGTAGATGGCGCGGATGAGCGTGCCCGCAAAGAAAATGCCCGACCAGACCATAAAGATGTTCAGCACAGGCGCCGGCCACAAGCGGTTGCAAACCAGGAAGATGACAAACACCAGACCCGCGACCACACTGCGGAGCCCCTGCCGGAAATGCCTCCATATCTTGAAGCCGAGAATGCCGATGCCGTTCAAGCCGCCCCAGATCATAAAGTTCCAGGAGGCACCGTGCCACAAGCCGCCCAGCAACATCGTGTTCATCATATTGATGTTGGTGCTGATCTTTAGCCGTGCCCGTTTGGAGGCCAGCGACACCACCAACAGAATGACCGCCAACGCCGCCAACGTCGTGGCCACCACGACACTCTTCGATAGCATCACGATAATCCCCGCAATGACGAGAATACAGCAATAGGTGCCAAAGGTGGCGTTGCGGTTACCGCCCAGCGGGATGTAAAGGTAATCCTGGAGCCATTTGGAAAGCGAGATGTGCCACCGCTTCCAGAAATTGCTGGGCGAGTCGGCCTTATAGGGCGAATCGAAGTTCTTGGGCAGGTAAAATCCCATCAGCATCGCCACGCCAATGGCGATGTCGGTATATCCGGAGAAGTCGGCATACACTTGCAAAGAGTAGAGGAAAAGCGCCGACAGGTTCTCGAACGAGGTGAAAAGCGTGGGATTGTTGAAGACGCGGTCCACGAAGTTCACCGCCAGATAGTCGCTCAGTATCAGTTTCTTGGCCAATCCGTTCAGAATCCAGAACACCGCGATGCCGAACTGGCGCCGACTGAGGAAGAACTTCTTGTAGAGTTGCGGCACGAACTGGTCGGCACGGATGATGGGACCGGCCACCAACTGCGGGAAGAAGCTGACATAGAAGCCGAAATCCAGGATATTGCCCACATATTGCGCCCTGCCCCTATACACATCCACCACATAGCTGATATTCTGGAAGGTATAGAACGAGATACCCACGGGCAAGAGAATCTTGGAGGCATCGAAATAGGAGGTGCCCGTCAGCTCGTTGCTCCACTGCGCCAGCCAGTTGATGACCTCATACTGGCTGCCGACGATAGTGTTGTAGGTGTCGGTGAAGAAATAGGCGTATTTGAAGTAAAACAGAACCAGCAGGCTGACCACCACCCCGACAATCATAGCCCCTTTCCGCACACCTTTGCGCTGCGAATGGCCCATTATCAAGCCCAACGAATAGTTCAACAAAGTGTCGAAGACCAAAATCAGCACGAAAAGCCCGGAGGTCTTATAGTAGAAGAACAGACTGGCAAAAAACAGGAACCCGTTGCGCAACAGCCGCTTGCTGTGGCAGAGGGAGAACACCGCGAAGACAAGGGCAAAGAAGGCCCAGAAGTTGAACTGCGTGAACAACAACGGATATTTCTCATTGAAGGAGAAGATGTTGACAAAGAAAGTACGCAGGTTATCTATGTTCATCGCCTTCAGTTTTAAGATCACGAATGAGGGCATCAAAGAAGAGGTCCCCGATAAGGTTGTATCCCGAAGCGGTGAAGTGCACCCGGTCTTTCTGCGCCAAGCCCTTCTTGCGCCAGGTCTCCATCGACTTCAGGCCGCCCATAATGGCAAACTGGTCCCAGACCGCGCTGCCCGTAAGGTCGGCGAGCCGGTACATCACTTCCGCCACGCTGGGTCCTGTCATATTGACGTAATAGCGACCCTTCCTGCCAGCTTTCCACGTATCATTATTGGAGAAGAAGATGAAGGCGCAGTCGGGATTCACGCTCCGGATGCGGCGCACCAGTTCCAAGTAGTTGTTCTTGAACGCCACCGAGTCGAACGAGGTGCCGTAGGCGTCGTTCACGCCGATGCCGAAGATGACCAGGTCGGGCTGCAGCAGCTGCATATCCCGGGTGAAGTTGCGGCACCGCAGGTACGAGCCGGTCTGGGCGCCATTGACGCCAATGGAGGAGAGGGTGATGCCGGGACGCTCATTCTGCAGCAGGATGCCGTTCACCACAAAGGTATCGCCTTTGCTGCAAGGGAAATAGAAGGTAAAATCACGCACTGGGCGGTCAAAGTAAAAATAATAGCGGCCGTTCTGCAAGTCAATGCTGTCGGGGAAATGATAGATGGTGTCCTCCTTGAGAATCGGGTCGATGGGCCATCCGTGGGGCTCGCCCAGCAGCACAATCGTGTCGGCCATAAAATCGTAGCCGGGAGCGTTCATCGTCACCGTGAGGGAGTTCATCTGGTCGGCATTCCACACGGCAATGCCGGAAGCGCCCAACGGGAAGGTATGGTCCTTATACACATTGCGGATAAGGTTGAAGTTCTCCTTCTTCGAGATGCGGTAATCATTGGGATTGTTGCACTTGTTGGCGGCGGAATAGGGGAAGATGAAGCCCCTCGCGGCGGGCGCTCCTCCATATTCGTCCAACAGATGCTTGCGGATGCGGTGCGTCATCGTGCCAGCCTGCACGTGTGAGCCGCCGATGTGCAGGATACGGATGTTTCCCCGCTTATTATTCATCACATCCCGTATCTTATTGATAAAATGGTTTTTGTAATAACTGTCGCCACCCCAATAGAGCGTGTCGATCTCAAATTGGATGCTGGTCTCGTCGGGCTCATAGAGATCATCCGCCACAATGGTATCCACCACCACCGTGTCGGTAACCACAGGCATCACAGGCAGGGTGTCCAATGTGGAGAGATCAATGAACGGGGCATCGATGCCGGCAGTATCGGTAAACGTCGGAATCTCCGGAATGGAATCAGACTCTTTCACCACCTGTGCCCGCAACCCGCCATTGACCATCAACAGCACAAACAATAATAATATTAATGGGCGGAGGCGTTCCATAGCGTGTCGAATTGGGTTTTAGGAATGCTCTTCCGCGTGCGGTAGAGGTCGTACATCGTGGCGAAGTTCTGGGCGAGGGTCTTGCCCACGCGCCGCGCACCAGCCGGGGTAAAGTGTATATAGTCGGGACCCGCCAGCCCGTTGTTCACCCAAGCAATCATAGAGTTATGGCCGCCCATCACCTCATAAATGTCCCAATAGGCGGCATTGTTGCGCAGGGCGATGGTGCGGAGACTGTCGATGAGCTGGGGCAGCATCGGGTAGGTCTGCATCACGCCACCACGGCGGGTGCTCATATCGGAGGGACCGATGAAGAGGATAGTGGCGCCGGCACAGCACTGTCTCACACGGCGAATCTGCCGCTCGATGCTGGTGCAGTAGTTGTTCAGTGACTTTTCATTATAGATGACAGGCACGGAGTTGCCGCCAAACTGGAGGATGATAAGCCCGACATTGGCCTGCTTGTAACTGGTGCGCAGCAGTGTATCGGTGATGAGGGTGAACTGGTCGCCGGAGGAGCCGCGCAGCGGGATGTTGTCCACCGCCACGCCATAACCGTCGTCGAGCATAATGCCGTAGAGGTCGGCGCTGCCCTGCATCGAAATCTGCACAGAGGTGGCCGCCGAGTCGAGCAGCCAGTGGCAGGTGTGCACGCCGGTGAGGCCGTTCTCCACGCTCTCCTTGTAACCCCTGCGGTCGCTGAGCGTGGCCGAGAAGTTGCCGGTATGGTCATTGTAGAGGAGCGTAATGTTGGAGAACTTCTTCACCCGGGGGTCGGTATCCTTGTGCCGGGAGGCGTTGGCCGTGAAGGTGGCACCGCCGCCGAGGCGATAGCATTTGCACATCAAGCCGTAATTGCCACGGGTGCGGGCGCCCTCGCCGTAGGAGGCGTACAGCGTCAACGCGCCGGACGCATACTGGCTCACGGCAAAAGAGGGAATCGTCTGGATGACCGGCACCATACCCGGACCGCCACCGCCAAAAGTGCTTTGGAAGAAACTGCGGAGATTGCACGAGATACGGTCCATCTCGATTTGCGAGTCGCCATAATGCAGCACCCGTATCACCTCTTTATTGCGGCGCGCCTGCTCCATCTTGGCGAACAAGCGGTCAAAGAAGGAGACGTCATCATTGGGCAGATAGAAATGTCCTGTTTGCTCAGTCAACATCACCTGATACTGACGGAGGGTGTCCTTCAAGTCATTGAGATGCTTGAGCTCCACGGAGTCTATTTCCGGTTTGAGCTCCACCTCCGGCTGCTCGGGACCCACCAGCACCTCCTCCATCGAGGGAAAGTGCAATTCCTTGTTTCCTATGCGCAAACCATCCTTCGGAAAGAAGAGGCTAATCAATCCTAACGCACAGATTACAAGCAATATAAATATCAGTATCTTATAAGGTTTCATTCTTTTTTTCAGGGGCGCAAATGTACTAAAAAAGTGGAATGAAAATTTGTGTACCTTTGCCCGCGATTTGAGAACCGTCCACCTATGCTTTTCAAGAACACTTTCGAGCCCATTCCCGCCCTGCAGTTCGTCTATAAAAACCTGCAGCTCACCTCCACGTTAGGGAGGCATTATCTGCTGGACCTGCCTTTTTGCACGGATGCCGACACGCTGCGCGCGGAATTCGACCTGATGGAGGCCACCGCCGCCATTGTCCACGACGACACCCACCGCACCAAGCTGTCGCACCTGCGCAACCAGCTGCACCAGATCAACGACATCCGCCCTACCCTCTCCGTGCTGGAGAGCGGCCAGGTGTTGGATGATATCCAGTTGTTCGAAATCAAGAAGACGGCCATCCTCACCGACGCCATCGCCCAGGACCTCGCCGCCATCCAATGCACCCTCTTCCCGCTGGAGGAGATGGGCGAGGTGGTGGCCTGTCTCGACCCTGAGCACACCCATATCCCCCATTTCTACATCTATTCCGCCTACGACCCCGAGCTGGCCAAATGGCGCGAGCGCATCCAGAACGCCCAGAGCGTGCAGGAGGCGGAGGAGTTCCGTTTCCAGGCGCAGAAAGTGGAGGACAAGGTGCGCGCCTACCTCTCAGAACAACTCCGTCCCTGGGGCGAGGCCATTGCCCGCAATCTCGACACACTGGCGCATCTCGACCTCATCCTCGCCAAGATACGACTGGCCAGCGACTGGCACTGCTGCCGTCCCGAGGTGACCGACCGCACCGAGCTGGTGCAGCTCTCCAACCCCGAGGTGGCCGCCGCCCTCGCCGAGAAGGGCCGCCGCTTCCAACCCATCGACATACACTTCGGCCGCGAGACCATCCTGGTGACGGGTGCCAATATGGCCGGCAAGTCCGTGTTGCTCAAAACACTGGCCCTGACGCAATATCTGTTCCAATTCGGATTCTACGTGCCCGCGCAACGCGCCTCGCTGTGCGTGGTGGAGGAGATCATCACCAGCATCGGCGACCGCCAGTCGGAGCTCAGCGGACTCTCCTCCTTCGCTGTGGAAATACTCACCATCGACAAGATCATCCAAGAGGGACGCGCCGGCAAGCGCGTGCTGGCCCTCGTGGACGAGCTCGCCCGCACCACCAACCCCGAAGAGGGCAAGGTGCTGGTGGGCAACTTCATACGACTGACCACCCAACTCGGCATCACCGCCCTCGTCACCACCCACTACGGCGGCATCGAAGCCTCCTGCCGGCGACTCCGCGTCAAAGGATTGCAACTGAAAGAGGGACAAGTCATCACCGCTGGAAACATCAGCGACTTTATGGATTATGCACTGGTGGAAACCGACGCCGATGAGGTGCCGATGGAGGCTTTCACCATCGCCCGGCTCTTCGGCGTGGACGACGAACTGCTGGCCAAGCCGCGCTAAGCCAACAAACGCTGCACAATGGTGCGGGCCGTGTGGCCGTCGCCATACAGATCATCATTGAACAAAGGAGGCATATCCAGAAGATTCTGCACCGTCGTGACAATGTTCACTGGATCGTGCCCCACCAAATGGTTGTATCCACGGTGCAACAACTCCACCCATTCCGTCTCCTCGCGCAAGGTAATACAGTATTTTTTCGCGAAATAGGCTTCCTTCTGCACACCGCCACTGTCGGTGAGAATCAGTTTGCAGTGGTTTTGCAAATAGAGCATCTCCAAATAGCCAACGGGCTCGATAAAGCGGACCGGGGAGTGCTCTATGGGATAGGCCAGTTCCTGCAGGCGGAGGCGCGTGCGCGGGTGCAACGGCATCACCACAGGCACAATAGCGCAAGTCCTCTCCAAGGCGTACAGCAACTGCTTGAGGATTTCGGGGTCATCGGTATTTTCCGCACGGTGAAGAGTGCAGAGCACAAAGGCGTCGGGCAGGGCCTCGCGCGGCGGACGGGCAAAGGCGGCAAAATGCAGAGCCGCGTCCTTCATCACATCGCCCGTAGGCACTATCTTGTCCGCATCAACGCCCTCACGCAGCAGGTTGTCGATGGCCGTCTGCGTCGGACAGAAGAGCAAGTCGGCGAGAGAGTCGGTTTGGATACGGTTATACTCCTCGCGCATCTGGGGGTTGAAGGAGCGGAGACCCGCTTCCACGTGGCAGAGCCGCACGCCCCTGCTGTGGGCGGCCCGGGCACCCGCAAGCGTCGAGTCCGTGTCGCCGTACACCAGCACCACGTCGGGCTGTTGCGCGCCGATGATCTCCTCGATTTGCAGACGCATCCGGTCCACCATCTCCTCGTGCGGCAGACTGTGGATGCCCAGATTGTAGTCGGGGGCGCGCAGGCCCATCTCCTCGAAAAAGAGATGCGACATATTGGCGTCGAAATGCTGGCCCGTGTGGACCAACACCTCCCCCACCCCGTCGGTGCGGTCAATCTCGGCGCTCACCATCGCGGCCTTCACAAACTGGGGACGCGCCCCCACCACACTGAGTATCTTCTTATCCATAGCTGATTATTCAAAATTTATGCGCAGTACATCTTCGGGATAGGTAACCTTGAAATTGCCCGGGGCGCCCTGCACAATCCGTATGGGCACATCCGAACGATAGTGGGCCACCACCCCGCTCTCGTCGGTGGGCACAAAGGTGCCATCGGCGAACAACTGCTCAAAGCAGTCGTACAGCAGCCCGGCGCGGAACGCCTGGGGGGTCTGCGCGTAATAAAGCGACTTGCGGTCCAGCGTGGCCTCCAACTGCATACCCTCCCCCACCTTGAGCACGGTGTCGGTGGCTGGTATCGCGGTCACCGCAGCCTCGGAATGCTTCAGCGCCTCCAGCAAATCATCGATGATGCGCGGGGTGATGCCCGGACGGGCGGCGTCGTGCAGGAGCAGGCGGTCGTCGCGACGGTCGGCAAACCACTGGATGGCGCTCCAGGAGGATTGGAAACGCTCCTCGCCACCCGCCAACACGCTGTTCACCTTCGAATACTGGGAGAAAAAATGCTCCAGCAATTCCGTCTCGCCCAAGTATTCCTCCGGCAACACAATCAGTATCTCATCAATGCCCGGATGGTTTTGGAAAGTCTGCAGGGAAAACTCCATCAGCATCCTGCCTTGTACCGGCATAAACTGCTTGGGGACCTCGCTGTCCATACGCGAGCCGTGCCCCGCTGCCATCAATATCGCTACGTTCTTCGACATATTTGTGTTATTTGTCCACGAATTGCACGAATGGACACGAATGAATCTTCTCTCAAATTCTTTCTATTCTCCTATTTCGTGTAATTCGTGTTATTTGTCCACGAATTGCACGAATGGACACGAATGAATCTTCTCTCAAATTCTTACTATTCTCCTTTTCGTGTAATTCGTGTAATTCGTGGATTATTCGTGGATTATACGGTTTGGGCAAAATGCTGGTAGAATTGGATAATGGTCTCGATGCCCTTGTAGAAATGGTCGAGGCGGTAGTTCTCGTTCGGGGAGTGGATAGCATCCTCGCCGAGGCCGAAGCCCATCAGGATGGACTTGATGCCCAGCACCTTCTCGAACGTGGAGATGATGGGGATGCTGCCGCCGCTGCGCATCGGGATGGGCAGCTTGCCGTAGGTGTCCATATAGGCGGCCTCCGCAGCCTTGTAGGCGGGATGGTCGGTGGGACAGCCGTAAGCCTGGCCGCCGTGCAGCGAGGTAACCTTCACCGTCACATAGTCGGGAGCGTTCTGCTCGAAATAGTCTTTCACCAGCTGGGCGATCTTCTCGTGGTCCTGGTCGGGCACCAGACGGCACGAAAGTTTGGCGTATGCCTTGGAGGGCAACACGGTCTTGGATCCTTCAGCCGTGTAGCCGCCCCAGATGCCGCAGAGGTCGAAGGTCGGGCGAATGCCAACGTGCTCGATCTTGGTAAAGCCCTTCTCGCCGCGCAACGCCTTCACGCCGAGCGATTTCTTATACTCTTCCTCATTGTAGGGTGCCATATTGAGCAGTTCGCGCTCGCGGGCGGAGCACTCCACCACATCGTCGTAGAAATGCGGGATGGTGATATGGTTATTCTCGTCCATACAGCCGGCAATCATCTCGCAGAGCGTGTTAATCGGGTTAGCCACGGAACCGCCGAAAATGCCAGAGTGCAGGTCGGCGTTGGGACCGGTGACTTCAATCTCCCAGTAAGCCAAACCGCGCAGGCCGGAAGTGATGGAGGGCACGTCGGTGGCAATCATACTGGTGTCGGAAACGAGGATGACATCGGCCTTTACCAGATCCTTGTACTCCACAATCCATTTGGAGAGGCTGGGCGAACCGATCTCCTCCTCACCTTCCAGCATAAATTTCACATTGCAGGGCAAAGTATTGGTCTGCAGCATCGTCTCGAACGCCTTGGCGTGCATAAACGACTGACCCTTGTCGTCGTCGGCGCCGCGGCACCAGATCTTGCCGTCCTTGATGACCGGCTCGAAGGGTTCGGTGTGCCACAGTTCCACAGGATCAACAGGCATCACGTCATAGTGGCCATAAACGAGGACAGTCTTGGCATTGGGGTCGATGATTTTCTCGCCATAGACGATGGGGTTGCCCTCGGCGGGCATCACCTCGCACTTGTCGGCGCCGGCGGCGAGAATGAGTTCGCGCCAACGCTCGGCGCACTTCACCATATCCTCCTTGTGCTGGCTCTCGGAGCTAATGGAGGGGATGCGCAAAAGGGTGAACAGTTCTTCCAGGAAACGTTTCTGATTTTCTTCAATAAATTGTTTGGGTTCCATAATTATAGATTTTTATGATAATTTGTCTTTATTTTCTATCAATACTTCAGTTCGTCCAAAAGCACAGCCGGTGTGTTTGTGGGCTGCAAAAATAAACATTATTTAAAAACCTTAAAACTCAAAACGTAAAAAGACTTAAGACCAAAGACCTTTTTCGCAAATCGTTTTCAGTATGTAATAATAAACAATATTTGAAATAGCTATATATTCCCATAAAATAAGTCAACCCCGCCAAGTGGCAGGGTTGAAGACGGTAGGAGTCTCTCGCGAGGCTCTAACCGCCGCAAAATAAGAATATAGCCAACAATCGGAAAATTTGCTATCTTTGCGCCACTTTTCTAATGAAAACTAATCTTGAAAATTATCGTAATCAACTTAGATAGTGAATATTATGAAACACCTTTTACTCCCCATCCTCACCCTCGTCACAATATGCCTGACCCTACCCTGCCAAGCATACGATTTCAGCGCCGTGTCACCGAGCGGACATACACTGTATTATACAGTAGTGAATGGCGAAGCCCAAGTCGTAGCCCCATTGCCCTCCAGTTACGGTAATAATTTTACCGGGAATTTAGTTATTCCGGACAGCGTGCTCCACGACAGCCTCACTTATCCTGTCACCGCCATTGGTGTAGGTGCTTTCCAATATAGCCACTATCTGACTGGCGTCACTATCCCCAACACGGTCACCACCATCGGCAGCGACGCATTTTACAGCTGTTCGTCCCTTGTTTCCATGATTGTATCGACAGGAAATCCTGTATTTGACAGCAGAAATAACTGCAATGCCATCATTGAAACCAGCAGCAACACCTTAATGTTTGGCTGCAGCAGCACCATCATCCCAAACACCGTCACTTCCATCGGCGACCTTGCTTTTTCCGGTTGTTCTTCCCTGACCAACATTTCCATTCCCAACTCCGTCACCTCTATCGGCAATAGAGCTTTTGCCTACTGCACATCGCTGATCAGCGTCAACATTCCCAACTCCGTCACCACCATCGGCCAGGAAGCTTTTTGGAATTGCAGCACCCTTACCGGCATCACCATCCCCAACTCTGTCACCACCATCGGCGACAGAGCATTCAAGAGCTGCACCAACATAGCGAGTTTCGATATACCCACATCCGTCACCACCATCAACAATGGCACCTTCTACGGCTGCCTCTCGATGGCCAGCATACACATACCCAACTCTGTCACCGTCATCGGAAACTCTGCTTTTTCGAGTTGCAGGGCCCTGACCAACATCAGCATCCCCAGCTCCGTCTTCTCCATCGGGGAAAATGCCTTCAATGATTGCACATTGGACACCGTTACTTTATTTTGGGAAATACCCATCAGCCAATCATTGGCTTATGTTTCACAGCTTCTTTCAAACACCAACGTTTTCTCCATTCCCTGTGGAAGTATGTACTATTACACATTGCTTTGGAACACCTCCTATAGTTCCCATAATTATCTGGAAAGGGGTGTGGATTTCCAACTGGACATCTCTGCTTATGAAAGCACTTGGGGCACGGCATCCATCATTCCGCAAGAAGGCAGCAACATTCGGTGCTCTGACTCCACCGCCATCATCCAAGCCATTGCCAACGACGGCTACCGGTTTTCGCATTGGGACAACGGGGACACCATCAATCCTGACACGCTGCATCTTGTTGGTGACAGTTCCGTAACCGCCATTTTCGCCCCCATCATAGGTGTGGAGGACGTGGTTATGAGCGACCTACAGGTGTACATTCACGACGGACAAGTCATTATAAACGGAGAATGTGCAATACGGGACGTGCAGATTTACGACATCTCGGGCAAGTTGCTGAAGGCCGTCAAGGTGGAAGGTGACCACGCCGTTATTGACATCACCCATTTCGCCGCAGGTGTTTACATTGTGCGCGCCGACACCGCCAACGGCCCCGTCACACTCAAGGTGGCAAGGTAGTTGCGAAACGTCAAGAGAGGAACACCCTCCAGCGGCACCTCATTCCACCCCGTGTCCCGTTAGGGACGTGTGCGAAGTACGATGTGCGAGGTCCGATCAGAGAACTTAGAATTAAGAATGGAGCTTTCAGTCTTAAGCCTCTGGTTTTCAATCTTTTGTTGAATCATCCCAAAAATCGGCGTTGCGGATATCCAGTTTCCGGGGATTGAAGTCTGGCTCTCTCCCCTCTTTCTGCTGACGTTCATAGTCTTTCAGCGTCCGAAGTGCCTGGGGGGACAACAGCAGTATGACAATGATGTTGATCCAGGCCATCGCCCCGACACCGATATCACCCACATTCCAAGCCACCCTCGCCTCTTTGACAGAGCCGAAGATGACCGCGACGAGGATGCATATCCGAAGCACCCAGATGGCCGCGTGCTCTTTCCTGCCATTGCCGAAAAGATAGACAAGGCTGGTCTCGGCATAGTAGTAATAAGCCATAATCGTGGTGAACGCAAAGAACGCGAGCGCAACGGCCACGATGATATTGCCGAGGTCGGCGCCCAGCAGCGTGCCGATGGCGGTGGCCGTGTAGGAAACATCGGGGGCGCCAAGGTTGTAGGAGGAGGCGAACAGCACCTCGCCGGTGTTGGCATCCATCACGTTGTAGGTTTTCACCGCCATAATCATCACTGCGGTGGCGGTACATACGAGCAGCGTGTCCACATACACGGAAAAGGCCTGCACCAGCCCCTGTTTCACGGGATGCGACACCTTGGCGGCGCCCGCCACAATGGGACCCGTGCCCTGTCCGGCCTCGTTGGAATAGATGCCGCGCTTCACGCCCCAAGCAATCGTGCTGCCAATAATACCGCCAAAGATCTCGTGCGTGCCGACAGCACCCTTCAGCATATCCGACAGCACAGAAGGGATGACCGAATAGTTGCATATCAGCACCACAATGGCCAATATGATGTACAGGAGCGCCATAAAGGGGGCCACAATCTGCGCCACCTTGGCAATCCGGGTTACGCCACCGATGATGACAAGTCCCAGCACCCCCGCCACAGCTACGCCCACATATACGGGAGCCACGTGCACGGAATTGGCAAAGGCGATGGCAATGCCGTTGCTCTGCACGGGGGGCAATAGCAGTCCGCACGCAATAAGGGAGCAAACCGCGAAGAGCACCGCCAGCCACTTGCAGCGCAATCCTTTCTCAATATAATACGAAGGGCCGCCACGGAACTGGCCCTTGTGGTCCTCCTTGTAAATCTGGGCCAAGGTGGCTTCCACAAAAGCGGAGCCAGCGCCCAAAAAGGCAATAATCCACATCCAGACAATGGCCCCGGGGCCGCCATAACCGATGGCCGTGGCCACTCCCACAATGTTGCCCGTCCCCACCCGGCCCGAAAGCGCTATGGCAAAGGCCTGGAAGGAGGAGATTCCCGTTTTCTGCGTCTTGTCGGTATAAAAAAGCAGTTTGGCCATCTCCCCGAACCGCCTCACCTGGACAAAGCGTGTACGAATGGAAAAATAGAGGGCCGAGCAGAGGCACAGCACCACCAATGCAGGACTCCACACCCACGAGGAGAGCGTTTGTGAGATGGATTCTATGGTGATGGAGAGCATTGTCATATATTCTCGAATCAGTTGTGGGCAGGCCCATCATTTTGCGCCGCGAAAATACGACATTTTTCCTTTCCCGACAATGTGCGGTATAAAAAACAAGCGGCAGATAGCGAAGACGCCTTCTGTCGCGCCTCCACTACCTGCCGCCATCATCAGACAGATCAGTTACTGCTTGCATTTGAAGATGTTGATACCCTCCTCTTCGTTGAGTTTGGTCTCCATAGCCTTGCACTCGTCCTTGGTCGAAGTTTCATCTTCGTACACGGGGGCGATGTGCGCAATGTCCGTCTTTGCGTAACAATGGCAGCCCACTTTGCTGCAAGAAGTTGAAATTGCCACCAGCATTAACGCTGCGGACACGATAACCAATACTTTTTTCATAATTTTTTCCTATAGACTTCATTGTTAAAAAATGACAGGCGAATGCGATTCCCTATGCGGAAGTCTGTAACACACAGATGTCGACATACGCTTCTAATGAATTCAGAATGAAATGGTTACTCCCGCCCCTGCTGGGGTTGGACCGAACCTCAGCTGCATCGCGATGGCGGACGTTGCGTTGAAGCCATCCACAATGCGGTTGATGCGCATCTTGCTTCTAATAGTCATCACAACAGCGGGAGCTATGCAGGCGGTGGCGACAACCGCGCCCCCCGCACACAGGAAGAATCCTCCAATCGCGTTCAGCAGGAGATCGCTGCCGTAGTCGGCATCATCCATAATGTGTCTGTTATACTTCGCAGTCTGCACCAAGGTGGCGCAGAACTGGTAAAGCCCGACACCGGCCACCGCCACCGCTCCGCCGCCCGCCACAAAGAGCGGGATGCTGATGTACTGGTTGCGTTTCGCCTTGCGGTACTCCTCATAATCAGTCGCGGAAAGCAAACATTGCAGGTCGGTTTTGTCGAGCCGGTACATCTCCGTGGCTCCCGTGAGGTATATGCCCCCATTCTTGTAGTAGAGCCTCCCGACGCCCCGGTCGCGCAGGAATATCTGCAGCAGGTCATCCTTGCTCATTCCGGCATAGTCCGTATCGGAGAACATTTCGCCGACATACAGCGTATCATAGACAATCTCCTCCTCGTAAATGTAGAGCGTGTCCTGCCGATTTCCTTCTCCTTCCACCTGCGCGGCCGCGGAGAACACGGCTCCGATGACAAGACAAATCATAAATAATCTTTTCAATGTGCTCATTGTTATCTGTTTCTATTTTGTGGAATCTTTAATGACAACAGTGTGATTGATACGCCGAATCTTCTTGACCACCACAGGGACCGGCTTGTCGGACTCTGCTTCCGGATTGTGGGCAGGGGCCACAGCCTCCCGTGCCGCCGGTGCAGGCGCGGACGAGAAAGTCTCTGGCGCTGGGCGTCGTGCGACCGCACTTTTTCTTTCCTCTTCAAAAGGGGCTATCCCCTCCGTATCGCTTCCTTCTAGGCTGTCGGCCAACACCACAACGGGCTGTGGCTCCACCACTTGCGGAAAGTCAGTGGAACTCTCCTGCGGCAACCCCGCCGGGCTGTGCGCCACCGACGAAAGGGACAAAACGCAAGCAAAGGCAGCAACAGCACCAAGGAACGCAATGCCGATGGCGACAGGAACCCGATGCGCATACAGCCACAACTTGGGCGACACCTTGGAAGAAGCCGGGACAGCATCCTCTTTCAGTGACCGCTGCGAGGGGATGGCAAAACCCTTGAATTGAGACCGACAATAGCGGTCAATGGTTTCTTCTCGATGGATAAATAACGGAAACAATATCATAATCGGGCGTTTTCTCTCTTTTGTCTTGTTAAACAGTATTTTTTGCAACTCCTTTCTCGCCCTCAAAAGGTGCGATTTGGATGTATTCGGAGAGATTCCCATCATTTCCGCAATCTGCTTGTGGGAAAGCCGCTCAAAGACGTAGAGGTTCAAAACCGTCCGGTGATGGTCAGGCAATTGTGCCATTGCGTCCAGAATCTCCTCTTGGGAGAAATCGGCTTTCCTGATGGCCGCCATCCTGTCGTCGGAAGAAAGCTCATACTCGTCCTCCACACCCTCGTCTGGCACCAAAGGATCGTCACCCAGCGGCAGTATGCGTCCCTGTTTTCTCAAGTAAAGCAGGGCATTTCTGGAGGCAATACGCATCAGCCACCCTTCAAAGGAACCCAATCCTCGGAAGGTGTCCGCCTTCTCGATAGCGATCAGAAAGGCGTCGTGCGCGAGGTCCTCGGCAGTTGGCCGGTCAAGGACATAACGATAGCACACGCCTATCATCTTCTCAATGTTCTTCCTGTACACTCTGGTCCAGAAAGGTTTCATTCCATTTGTCATACTTGCGATTCAGTGCTTTCCGCGGCAAAACTACAAAAAAGCCAGTGGTAAACGGAGTCTCTCCAATTAGATTTTTTTTCTTTTTTTTCCTTTTGTTTTTTTCGTTATACAATCATTCGTTACATCCGCAGATGCAACTATATGATGCAAGAATTCCAAAAGGTTGCACCTAGTTTATAAAAAAAAATCGATGATGATATTTTAACGGAAATGGAACATTCCACCCATTGGGAAAGCACCCCTACTGTTTCATCCACCGCTCGTATATATCCATCGCTCTTTCAAAACGTGGCAGAGGATAATCATACTTACCTAAGGGCACTATCTCTTTTGTTTTCTTCGGTTCCACAGGATATTTCGTGTGCTTCATTGTCCAGGCGTGTTCAAACTTGGAGAGTTCCTCGCCGAAGGCCTTCTCGTCGAACTCCCGGCCCTGCTTGGCCGCTTTGATGACGGCACCGAAGAAAAGATTCCAGCGCTTGGCATAGTAATCCTTCACCAGACCGCCCCACATCCGGTTGGCGTAGTCGTTGAGCACAGGACCGCCCCACACGGTAAGCAGCGTGCGCGCCTGCCGCTCGTAATAGTCCTTTTCCTTCTTCGTCGTCCCCCAGTCGCGGGCCGCCTCAATCCACGGACCCAACATAAAGGCGGGGTGCGTGTTGAGCAGCGCATCCACATCTGCAAACAGTTGGTTGGCCATCTTCACCTGCCGCTTCATCTCCTTGATGTCGCGGTTTTTATACGCCACCGTGAAATTGTTGCGGATGTCCATAAAATGGTTGCCCATCCATTGCGAGAAGAAGTTGACTATATCGTATTTATAAGAATCTTTATACTTACCCTCACAATTCGTGCCAACATATCCCCGACAAGGCTCAAGAATGAGTGTTGCCACAAATGACTCGCAAATCTTTTTAAGCGTGTCATTATTATAAGAATAGTATGGTTTGGTGTAGTAGGTGCCGTGGCCCTCCAGCGAGGGTCGCGCCACCAATTGCGTCCCCAGACCGTAAAACGACCAGTCTTTATAGATACTGTCAACCAGCAAACGCCATTTGTCGCTATGGGAATACGATCCCGTACGCACTTTGCACCAATCATCCGTCCATTGGTGCACATCGGGGTGCGGGTTCCACACACGGTCGAAAAGGTATTCGTAGATGTGCGGGCTCACGTCAAACGACTCCAACGTGGAGCCGATGCCGGTCATATTGGGGCCAGCCTCCTCCAAGGCGGCGGTGAGTTTTTTCTCCAATTCGTTGATGTTGCCCACCAGCATCGTGTTGCCGCCGAAGTTGCCAAGATAGCACCAGATGAAGGGCTGTCCGTAAAAGCCGTCGGTGGTGCGCCACACCTCGGTCTTTTCGCAGAAATAGTCGAGCAGCACAAGCTTGTCTTGTGGCACAGCGGTAAGGTAGGCACGCAGCCGCTCGGGGGTCCACGACTTGCGCTTGTAATAGAACACCCAGGTCATCTGCAGCCAGCGGGCGGCAGGGTCGGCCTGCTGCAGTGACGTGTAGATGTTTTGGGAGACAGCAGCGAGGTAGTCGGGCTCCCAGCTGGGCGGGTCCATCTCGTTGAAGGGATCCACGCCATAGATGTGGTCCGTGCCGAAAAGGGCTATCTCCTTATCCATAAAGGATTTCTGTATTTTCGGAAAGAACGGGTCGGAGGAGTTGAGGAAGTGGGTGGGCTCGAAACCGCACCACGCGCTCAGCTGCTGGATGTCGGCCTCAGGGTGCATCTCAGCGAACCGTTTGGGCACGTGTCCGGCGAAAGCGGGCAGCACCGGCGTCATATTGAATTCGCGCTCGCGGGCGACGATTTGCTGCTGCAACTCCTTCTGCCCCTCCAGCCACGACATCGGCAGCGGACCGCCGAAGCCGTCCAAGTTTGCCATACGGTGCCACGGCAGGTGCGCCGGACCGGAGAAGTAACTGCGGATCTCCTCATCGGTCATCCCGAACTCTTTCCACACCTCGTACCAGACGGCCTCCTGACCGGTGATGGCCAGCGGCATATTGATGCCGTTGAGCACCATCCAGTCGATGAACCGCTCCCACTGCGGCCATTTCCACCACGGCATCGTGTAGCCGTAGGTGCAGTAGTTCAGGAAGAAACGGTCCTTGACAATCGCCTCGCGGCGAATGGAATCAACGGGAAGGGGAAGCTGGGATGAAGGCAACTCCACGGGCTCGCACAGCAGCCAGGAGACGTGCACGCCCGCGATGTGTTTGAGGTAGTAGTTCAGCCCTGTGGCCAACGAGTTGTCGTTGTTGCCGGTGATTCTGATTTTCTCGCCAGAATACAATTTCTGTTTGGGATGAATCGGCTCTATCAAGAAATAATCAACTGTATCGGGCTGATACACAAAGACAAAGTTGGTGTCTTCATCACCAAGAATGCGGTGCGCGAGCCCGTCTATGGGGCGGTTTTGGCCGAATAGTGAAGTGGCAGTGGCGCACAGCAGCCCGCAGCAGAGGGCAAAGAGGAGATGTTTTCTCATAAAGATGAGTTTGGCGGAAAAGGATTACTATGGGTGTCCACCATTTTCTTCAGCATATCCCACAGCAGGCAGGTGGGGAGGCCCATCACATTATAGAAGGAGCCGTTAATGGACTGGATGCCGATATAGCCCACCCATTCCTGGATTCCGTAGGCGCCGGCCTTGTCCAACGGGCGGTAGTGTTGCACATAATACCGGAGTTCCTCCTCCGGGATTTCGATGAAGGTGACCTCCGACGAGCGGTAGTCGGTCAGCATACGGGCGGGGGTAGCCACGGTAAGGCCGCTGAGCACCTTATGGGTATGGCCCGACAGTTGGCGGAGCATCTGCAGGGCCTCCTCGTCGTCCTTGGGTTTTCCCAGAATCTGCCCGTCGGCCACCACGATGGTGTCGCAGGCGATGAAGATGGTGTTGGCGGGATATTGCGAGAAGTCCACGGCGGAGAGTTTCAGCCGCGACAGGTACTGCACCACTTCGGCGGGAGGCATCGACGGGTCGTACGACTCCTCCACCTCAGCGGAGAGCAGTTCATAGTCAATCCCCATATCTGCGAGGAGCTCGCGCCGCCTCGGCGATTTGGAGGCGAGATAGATTTTGTAGTTCTTCAGTTCGTCCAGAAGCATAGCCAGTGTGTTTGTGGGCGGCAAAAATAAGCATTATTATTGAATATAGGTGCGGGCGCTATTTTTGTATCTTTGCACCCGATAAAAATGGTAAACTTTTTAATGATTCTATACAATGTCAAAATTAAAAGACCTCATCCAATCTTCCACATACCAATCTTTTATGAAAAGATTGCTGTTGTATTCCCTTATCGTGCTGGTGATAGGCGTTGCCTTCTGGCTTTTGCGCCTGCCCGGGGCCAACATTATGCTTATTGTCAGTGGCGGTGCCTTGATTATCTGGCTGTTTTTCACTCTGATTGCAATACTGTTTTTCCGCGATTGACATCAAAATGGTTCTCAGACCGTAAATAAAACCCATTGGCCTGCTCGGGATGCTGTTCTGCCTTTGCTTTGGCACAGCAAATGCCCGGCAGGTTACGGTGAAGCGACACGTGCCGGAATTCAACTCCATTTACAACAACTCGTTTGTTGACGACGTAACGGAACGCTAACGCTGGTCCACGTGTTTCTTGAGCTTTTTCTTGTCCTTGATCCAGAAACCATACACCTCGCTCACATTGCCGGCGGTAATGAACGCGTTGATGTTGTTCTTGTTGATGTAAGCCATCAGCTGGGTGAACTCGTCCTTGGTGAGCAGGCTCTCCAACTCGATGCTGGGCTCGTTGGTGTAACCGCCAATCACCTCGTACAGGGTGCAGCCGCGCACCAACTCGTCAATGATGTAGCGGCGGATACGATCGTAGTCCTTAGAGACAATGCAGACACGCTTCTTGTTGTTGAGACCGGCCGTGAAATAGTCCACCACCAGACCATTGATCCAGGTGCCGATGAGGCCGATGACCACCATATAGAAGGGGTTGATGGCGAAAGCCGTGCAGCAGATGATGGCGCCCGCCACGGACACGGAGGCACCGATGTCGAAATGCAGGTATTTGTTCACAATCTTGGCCAGGATGTCCAGGCCGCCGGTGGAGGCGTTGATCTTGAAGAGGACCGACTGGGCCGCGCTCAGCAGCAGCACAAAACAGACCAGGTCAAACCAGATGTCGCCCATAATGGAAGGGATGGCCCCGTCGGTGCGGATGAAATTCTCGTAGGGGAAATAGGTCTCCAGCACGCGCATCATCGGGCCGAGAATCAGGGCCGTATAGACCGTCTTGGCACCGAACTCCTTGCCTATCAGGAAGTAGGCCAGCACAAGCAGGATGGCGTTGATGACCAAGATGACCGTGGAAACCGGCAGGGCCACGCCGAAGAGGCTTTCCGACACGCCGCTCACCACGATGGAGAGACCGGAGATGGTGCCGATAATCAGCTTGCTGGGCACCAGAAAATAATAGACCGCGCAGGCCGTAATCATCATCCCTATGGTCATAATCAGGAGTTCAATCCAGAACTTTTTTGTCTTCAAAATGGCTAACACATTACTCATAAGATATTTATTTTTAATTGGTTATAATCAAAAGAAGGTTCATCCGAACGCGGGTGCAAAGGTACGATTTTCACAGTATCGCCAAGGCTGGGCAGCGTCTTAAAAAAACAGGTATCTTTGCCCGCTGAAAAAAACGATTCAGATGCAAGAATTCTGCGAGACATCCCAGTCCGGTGCCATCACCGGCTCTCTTGATGCCCTCTCCTCCACCTTCTCGGGCCACGAGCCCCTGCCCACGCGGAGCCGGCAAGCGGGCAATGTGCTCTATCGCGCCCGCCGTTGGGGACGTTACTACGTGCTCAAGGGCCTCGCACCTGAGCACCGCGACGACCCCTCCTGCCGCGAGTTTCTCTCCAAAGAGTACCAAATCGGCGTGCAGCTCGACCATCCCCACATCGTGCGCGTGAACAGTCTGGAGGAGGACCTCAAGGCCGGACTCTGCATCGTGATGGAGTATGTGGATGGGCTGAATCTCGACGAGTGGCTGGCCACAAAGCCCACTGCTGCCGCACGGAAACGGATTTTCCGGCAGATTCTGGACGCCATAGTCTACTGCCACGATCGGCAGATCTGGCATCTCGACCTGAAGCCTTCCAACATCCTGATCACCAAAGACGGGATGACCGCCAAGATCATCGACTTCGGTCTCTCCGACAACAGCGGGTTCGCCTTCCGGCAGACCGGAGGCACGCGCAAGTACGCCGCACCCGAGCAGCTGGCTGGAGAGACGGCCGACCACCGCAGCGACATCTACGCCTTGGGCGGCCTGCTGAAGCGGATGTTCCCGCACCGCTACGGCCGTGCCGTCCGCCACGCACAACGCCCCGACCCCGGCAAGCGACCGCAGTCGGTGGCAGCATTGGAGAAGCTGATGCACCCGCGCTGGTGGTTATGGCTGCTGTCTCTGCTCCTCGTCGGCCTTCTCCACTTCTGGATGCGCCCTGACGGCAAGATATTCCCCGTCACGCTCGACTCCGGACAGACGGTCTATGCCAAGGTGCTGTCGCACTGGCACCGCACCGTGGCCTTCGTATGCCCCAGCGATACAAAAAGCTGGCACGACATCCCCAACGCCCCCTCCGGCGATATGGTCATCCCCTCGCACATCCGGTGCAGAGGCATCCGCTACCGCGTCACCGAATTGGATTCCTGCGCATTTCGCGATTGCGTGGAACTCACACATCTGACCTTCTCCGAAGGACTCCAGCGAATCGGCGAGAGAGCTTTTAACGAAGACAACCGAATCGGGGACACGCTCATCATCCCTCGTTCCTTGAAGGTGCTGGAATACTCCACTTTCTCAGACTGTCACTCGCTAACCACCCTGATCTGGAAGGCGCCAGATTGCAACATAGGCAATTTCCCTGACCAGTACGACCTGTTTTTCTATCGTTGCAGTTCCTTGAAGAAAGCCATTGTTGATGATTCGGTTCATATTCTGCCACCGCGTGTATTCAAGGATATGGGCTGGTTGGAGGAAATCGTGTTGCCGAACCATATACGAGAGTTGCCCCGTGATTTCGCAGCAAACACCTATAATCTACGAGACTGCCGCCTCCCCGACTCGTTGTGCAATATCAGCCACGGGGCATTCTATTCAAGCAACATCGAACAAATTGTCATTCCAGACAAAACAGAATTGTTGGGAAGCTATAGTTTCTCCTACTGTCACAAATTGCGCAAGGTGGAAATCGGAAGTGGGATGAAGCGCATTGAAAGCTACGTATTCAACGACAATGTAGCCTTACGGACGATGATAGTCCATTGCGAGGAACCGCCCACAATGCTGCTGAACTCCCTGTTCAACATCCCCGACAGCGCGGTTCTGTATGTGCCCGCCCAGTCGGTGGAGAAGTACCGAAAGCATAAGGTGTGGAGCACGTTCAAGAGGATAGAGGCGATTGGCCGTTAGCAGTTAGCTATTAGCTGTTTGCCAATAGCCAATAGCTAATAGCCAACAGCTATTCCCTTGTTTCCACTGTCAATTGCGTGACACCGCTTTTGCGGCCGATTTCGTAGAGGGTGGCGAAGGAGTCGTCCTGCACGAGATTGGAGAGGATGAGGGGCGAGCCAGTGGCGAAAAAGGCAGTCTGGAAGGTGTTGCCGGGCTTGAGTTTGGTTTGTTCGCTACTGAGCACGCGGTAAGCATTGCTGCCGAGGTACTCCACGGTGCAGCGGCGGCCGGGATCCCAACAAAGAGTTACGCGGTCGCCAGGGCGCAGATCACTGCTGCTCACCACCTTGCCAAACACCTTGTCGGAAGAGTCCGTTCCCTCGTCGCCGTAGAAGTGCTTGAGATCCTCAAAGTTCCTGTAGCCGATGGCCTTGGAGAGGACATCCAGCGTAAAGATGCGCGGGACCACGGGCGCGTTGCCGTAGTTCCAGATACGTTTCAGCGTGTTGAGGCCGATGTTCTCGCGGGTGCGCTCGAAGACGTATGCCTGCAGGAATACGAAGTCGGAGGCGCGGTTCATCTGCCGTTCCACCGCCTCGCACAGGAGTTTTTTCAGGTGTTCGATGTAGGTATTGTCTTTGTCATCCATTGATATGTCAATTTGCAGCGGCAAAAGTAAACAATTCACAGGAACCACACGGAGCCCATTTTGGCCCATTCCAACCTATCCGAAAAAATTGCAGTTTTGTGGGGCAACCGCAACAACGTCTATCTCATCTTCTCACGCCAGTGGATTGACACGAACACGCTGATGTCCTGCACAATCCACCAAGTAGAATTTTGCTTAATATTTGATAATCACCATTATATATTGCATATTTTCGACTTCTGGTAAAAACGAGGCAGAAAGGGCCATCCCCATAAAGCAGGCAGCCCATTAAAATGGGTTAAAATGGGTTATGGCGGTTTGACGGGAAAGTTTTTATTTTGCAGATGGAAAGATGGCACAGATGAAATACGGAGGATGCCGAAAATCCGGAAGAGAGTAGGTGAATTTTAAATAATGTGTACGTATGTATAAGGTAATCTTTGGCGAAATTGTATCCATTTTGAAGAACAAGCATGGCTTGGCTGCCCCTATTATCAATATCCATCTTCCCAAACGGGCGAAATTCGAAAGGTATCTGCAATCAGTGATGGCAAATGAATTAAAAACCAAGTATGCTGATACAGAAATTGAGAAAAAGTATCCAAACAATAAGAATTGTCATGTTGATGTATATGCAAATAAAACCTTTATTGAGCTAAAGACTCCGAACACGAATTTTGGTGGATCTGGTCGTAATATTACACAGAATATCCAGGGCATTATTAATGATATTCAGAAACTCCGCAATGCAAATGTGGATGGAGTGGTCGCTTTTGTCCTATTTCCCATTGATAATAATTCGAATTATTTACAACATGTGGACAAGGTAAAAAAACAGTTGGGGAACAATTTATATAATGAATGCGTTTTAGGTGATTTTTATGTGTTTTCTGCAAAAGTTTAGTCCTTTATTATATTTGGCTCTGATTTTTCAATTATGGGTTGAATTATCATACAATTTTGTCATTAATAAAAAATAAAAAAATGGAAAAGAAACAAACAAAACAAACAAACAGGACACCATTAATAGTGTTATCAATTCTATTAGTGATTGTAGTTCTTGCCTCTGCATGTTATTTCACTCTTGGAGGGGCAGAAAAGAAGAAGGATAAAGCTGTTCAGAATATTGAGGCAGCACTTGCTCAAGACAATTTCAAAAAAGCCAGAAAAACCTTGAGTGAGATTCCGAGTTCTTTCAGTGATGTAAAACAAGAGTACGAAGACAAAATCAATATTCGAGAAGTTAATTCACTGATGGCTGAAGGCAAAGAACAAGAAGCTGGGGAACTATTTGTTAAGTCTTGTTCTTCTGACAATTTCTTCGCCGAAAATGTTGCCACCGCCATTGCTTTATGTGACAACAACTTCATAGAGAATCGGATAACCGGCTATAAGTTGAACGAAGTGTTCAGTAGTGAATGTAGGGATTGTGATCCCAATGACATTGACGAGAAAAAAAACAACTATGTTTACAACGAGGAGGCCAAGAAATACAACAATCTCATCGATGCCGTTTTTTACGCAGCCATCAATGAGAATGATTTAACCATGGCTCAAAAATGCTTGACCTATTATATGCCAATCGCCAAAGAATCATCAAGGACAGAAAACAGCTCTTACTCAACTGGTCATTACGATCTCACCTATGAAGAGGATTACTACTCACGGGATGATGCCCAAAAAAGCATGGAAAAACTCGTGAAAGTGAAAAGCTACGAGCAACAGCTCAACTCTATGATTTCATCAAAAGGAAAATCAGCATTAAATGCTAATGGTCTTGCTGTTTTGAACGGTTTAGTCAAATACATGAAAGAGAACCCTAGCTTACGAGTAAAGGTAGCGGCACACACAAATGCAAAATCTCGTAAAAACAAGAACATAGAGCTTTCCAAAGAACAAGCAGAAGCCGTAGTTCGTTATTTGACTGAAAAAGGGGTGCCCGCAATACAACTTCAATCCGAAGGACTCGGCGATGAGGGTTTTGAAAATAATAGATTCTCCAAAGCTTTAGGGGACACGTATTTGGAGTTCACCATCATTTCCCAATAATATTTTTCCAAACTATAATACTAATAATTATGAAATTTAGAGTCATTATCTTTTGTTTGGCCTTTATGGCATTATTCATCACGGGGTGCAAGCCAAAAGAACCGGATATGAAAGCTCGAGTGCTTGGAATGTCACAAAATCTCGAATTGGGAACCGTGGAATACATTGTGAAAAAAGTTGTTAAATTCGATGACCAGCAGAAATACACTGTTGGTGAACGCAAGATTCTGTTTAACTGCACAGCCTATCTCAAGGCTGGAATCAAATTGGATGATTTCAATGAAAACGACATTAATATCAACGACAAGGTAATCACGGTGTATCTTCCTCATGCTGAATTATTGTCTTTCAATATGCCTGCTGAAGAAATAACAACTGTCTTTGAAAATTACGGAGTATTTAGGAGTAAATTTAATGCTGACGAACAAAATGAGATACTAAAAAAAGGGGAAGAAGATATTAGAGCTGACATCCCAAATTTAGGCATTTTGAAAGATGCCGAAGACAATGCCAAAGATGTGTTTGAGGCTATGCTCAGCCAATTAGGTTTTGAAATAATAAATATCAGAATAAAATAGAATCCATATGAAAGACGAAAATAATAAAACAAACATCAGGGATAACGATGAAAGTATCCGTAATGTGGTTAGCGATGCAGCTAAAAGCGTTGTAACTGATACGGTCAAGAGAAATCCAAAACTGGCCATCATCATTCCTGCAATAATAGTTGGGGTGCTGTTGGTTGCAGGGGGTGTTTTCTACTTCGGCCACAAATTGAACTGGGGTAAGCGTGTCGAAAACGATATTGAGAAAACTGCTAATGTGGTGAGCGAAATCAATAAGATTAAAGAATTAACCACCGCATGCTTCTATGAAGAGCTCGCAATAAAGGAAGTCCGTTATGACACCATCAGAGCCCTTAAAAGCTCGAATAACACATCTGAGGAAGAGCACTCGAAAATAAAAGATTTTTTCAAAAAAATGTCGGATAAAATAACGGGAACCGCAGCGAAAGTCACACGTTCGTCCAACGAAATAGTACTTATCGGGAAAGGCAAAGTGCGTGCAGGTTTCGACTTGGCGAAAATAGAAGAAAAAGACATTCGCATTAAAAATGACACCTTATATGTCACACTTCCTCCTGTTGAATTATTTGACATCATTATGAATCCTTCAGATTTTACTACAGAATATGAAAATGGGAAATGGAGTCACGAATTGGTCCGACCGATTAAGGAAAAGGCAAAAGAACAGTTGGAAAAAGATGCTGTAGAATGTGGACTTTTAGACAATGCAAAAGAATCTGGTGTGACGAAACTCACAGAAATGTTCAAGACATTCGGATTCAAAGTTGTTTATGTTTCTGTTGAAGCTGACTTGGGAGAAGTGAAATCAAAGGAGGCTTGATCTATCAAAATTATTACTGTACGGAAGATGCCGAAAATCCAAAATAGAGTAGGCAAATAACAAACAAACAGAAGACATGCATCTTTATAGACTGACACCGAGGATAAATGCAATTTCAAAATTTCCCCAAGGGTTTATTTTGCAAGTCATTTCCCGCCAAAGACTTTCTCCGACACCCGAGGAGGTGAAAGAAGCTCTAATACGTGTCGGTTTCACTGATCCTGATGCGTTAAGAATGTTGACCAGCTACTACTGGAATATAGAGAAGATATCGTAATTTGAACAAGCCATACATTCTTTTTTGAGTGTATGGCTTTGATTTTGTAACACATTGCGGAGGAAACCGAAAATCCATAAAAGAGTAGGCAACTTAAAATCATATTATCATGAGGTATAAACTTTTAGTAACAGGAAAGGGCTTGTCTGCGTTGCAGTGGATAGAAAAACCCGACGGGAGCACCGTCAGAAGTTCCAGTGAAGAATGGAACTTTGTGGTTGAATCAAACGAATCAAACGGTATTTCCTCTGATGATTTCTTGAAGCAGACTGGTTGTAAATGGAGAAGCGGCTTCGGCAGGCCTTCTAAAATCACAAATGCCAACGGTTGGACGGTAAAACAATTATGATACTTCAATGAGTACAATCCTTGAAAACACTGGGACGTGTGGCAAGTTGAATGTCCAGCTCTTAGAGTTGTTGAAAAAACACGGCGGGACATTTCGCATCGATGAAGACAGTCGGTTCACAACGTGGGCCGTCACGCTTTTTGACAAAGATGGCGGTATCCCATTATCTCTATCGTTGGTCGGATCCATTGCTGAAATAGCGGTGAAGGATATGGGTTGGGGTTATGAGGTGGTGGAAATCACCCGTTGCGAAGACTTTGCCGAAAGAAACGATGACTACATCTTTATTTTGGCCGCCGTTGATGGAAACAATGTTACGGTTGACGGGGTCAAAACGGTGATAAAACTGTTGAAATCTGCAAAATAATGGTGGTTTCACCCACTGGGCGTTAGACATCCCCTCCGAAATTCTTCCGGACCCTATCGCGGGAGAATCGCAGGGGTGCGGAGACGCGCCGCGGCGCGTCTCTACATACGTGGCGGGGGGGGCGTCAGTCCCTATAGTCTATTGCGCTAGAGAAAGACTCACCTTATTCCCACTTCGCGTCGGAAATACCAGCGTGGAATGTTCCTCTATAAGCAGACGTAATTGTCTCTCACTCACTATACTCAGATCCACGTCATTCGCCAACATCATTTCAGATATCGCTGGATAGTCAGTAAGCAACCGCATCCGTTCGGTCATTGTTTGATCTGATATAATAGGAGACAGGGCAAATAGTTCCAGATTAGAGGCTGTCTCCTCAATCAGATGACTTTTCACAAAGTTTTTTTGTTTTTCATCCCCTATAAGCTCGCCAATTCCCTGCATCAAGACTTTTGGACTTGTCTTCCTTATACTTTCTGCACACTGTGAGGCATAGCCTGCTATGCTCATTCCCGTGCGCAGCCAGACAATATTCGGGTTGATGGCCGTACCCTTCTGAAGAAAAAACCACATATCGAAAATGTCACGAGGAGTGATACGCTCCCCCAAAGCACAAAGCTTATGGGCAAACATATCAGGAAGAGTCATCACCCGCACATCCGTGCCCGCCAGAGTCTTGATTTCGTAATGGTTGTCATAATGCCGTGAGGAGACCTCAACTTTCAGCATACGGTTACCCCCACCATAGTTGAGGACCAGCAAAGGACCATAAAACTTCATTGCCTCGTCATCAATCTTCCCAAACCTCAACAGCAGGTTGTGCAACGCACGGAATACACTCTCTGCTTTCGTGTCATCCAGCAAGTTGAAATCCAAATCTGTGGAAAACTTGGGCAGCTGATGAAACAACATCAACGAGGTTCCACCTTTAAAGGCAAGTTGTACAGACAGCTCTTTGTCACGAAAAATGGCAAGCAAGACTTGCATCATAAAATAACGATGTTTGGCAATATCCATAATGTCAGATGCTTAGATTTTTTTTTACATTTTGCTCCAATGCTTTAGATTGATATGTCGGGATTAGATTCTTGACCTTCTTTTTGTTAAGAGGCCGCAGGTTGTCAAAATAACAATTTCCTGCGCTTAAATATACCATATCCAAAAACGCCCGTTCCGCAGAGGCAATACAAATATTATCCTTTTGCACAATTCCTTCTCCACCCAACCATAATTCGGGCTTTATTTGTCGGAAAGAATACTTTTGTGCGCCAACTTCCACCGTTCGGGAAAGATAGCTCACAGAGGTCAGTGCAGAGTCATATTGGAAAATCACCCCTGCCTGCCCCAGAACATACTCCAGTGAGAGATAAGACGGATGGAAAATGGAACAAGCCAACTCTTCCGCATTGAAAATGCGTTTCGTGTAAATTCCGCGTCTTGGATTAAGGATTTCTCCTTTCTTGACATAATAGTTCAGCATTTTCGTCAATCTCACACCATCAGCAATACCTGTCATCATAACCAAAGACTGGATGGTAAAGACGGTCCTTGTGGATTCCCATATTAATTTCAGCACATTATTTTGAGAACTCATAATACGAATAATTTGTATTTTCAGTTTGCAAAAATACAAATTTTCCAATATCTAAATTGATTTAAAAACAGAAAAAAACGCCGAAATTCTTCCGGACCCAATCGCGGGTGAAACTTTTCGACAAGCGCGTGGGCAACGCATTATAGGAGACGTAACGATTTTTTTGTCACATTTTTGTATTTTTGCGTCACCTATTTTGTAGGGCCGTATCGCATACGCCCGCTGGCAATATACCAAAATGGATAAGGCGAAATTCTGGGAACGGAAATACCGACGCAATCTCGGCAGGATTGTCGGAATCTGCTACCGCTACGTCAACGACCGGGCGGTGGCAGAGGACCTGGCGCAGGACGTTTTCGTGAAGGCTATGGAGAAGTTCACTACCATCCGCGCCATCGGACGCTTTGACGCCTGGCTGACCCATATCGCCGTGAACCATTGCATCGACCACCTGCGCCGACAACCGGATTTCGTGCCGATAGAACTTGAGAGCATAGCCGAAACCTCCACAAAAGAAGAAATGGTGTGGACAGCGGATTTTACGGAGGAGGAATTGCTGGAGGCTATCGGGCAACTACCTGAGATTCAGCGTACCGTGTTCAACCTCCACGCTATGGAGCGATACTCGCACCGGCGCATCGCGGGAATGTTGGGCATCTCGGCGGACAACGCCCGGCAACTGCACCACCGCGCCCGCGAGCGGCTGTGCCAAATGCTCGCCGACCGACACAAAGAGAAGGAAAAACGCAAAAAAGGACTATTGTTTATGATCATTTTGTTTGCTTCGTTGAAACGCGCCCACGCAAACCCGCGCCGCATCGACCGCCTCTACCGTTCGCGGCTGTCGGGATATAGGATGGAACCTACCAATGTAGAGTCGCACCCCGGCACGTCTCTACAGGCGCATCTGCGAGACACAGATGCCCACCATATCTCCACCACCCTCGCCACGCAAAAAAACGCCATCCTCCTCATTACGGCGGCGGGTGTCGCAGGCGTCACGGGCGGCGCCATCGGGTTTCAGATTGGGAGGAACACGACACCGGTATCGGGTTCGGGGAACGGTCCCGTTGTGGTAGAGACGCAATGCATTGCGTCTCTACCAGACACGACAGACGGCCATCACGTTATCGGAACCAATAATCATTCATCCCTATGGACCAAAACTGTTCCTACACGCACCGGAAATGTGAAAATTCCCGTGGAGGTAGAGACGTTTCATGAAACGTCTCTACAGGAGACATCCCTACCTAAAACATCCCCACACCCCCAAAACGTCACGGCCTCCGTCCCCGTTCCCGACACCACCCCCATCATCATCACCACAAGAATTCCCGTCCGCCAAACCGTTGTGATTCGGGACACCACCTCCATCTCCGACACCGTTTTTCTAATAAAGAATGAAGAATGAAAAATAATAGAGACACCTTCCTTGAGCAGCCTCGGAGAGGCAACACGCACGGAGCGCAATTAAACCCATACAAGGCGAAGCCGCAGTATGGGGCGGTCAGCATCGTCATCCTGATCCTCGCTCTCTCCCTCCCTCTCTCCGCGCAACACCGCGACACCCTCTATGTGGTCGAGGAGGAACCCGTCTATGACACCCTCATCGTACACGACACGCTGCGCACGTACGACACGGTCAGCCTTGATGAACACATCCACAGCAAGTACCCCAAAAAAGAACTGAGCATTTCGTATGGAGTGTTCCCTATCATAGGGGTTTTTAACTTCGGAGAATACCGGGTATTTCGCGAATTTGACGATCTGTGCCCTTTCTTAGAAAAACAACCCATTCTATCGGGCAGTGTGAATCTGCAATACCACCATTATTTCAACAAATACAACGTGTTGAACATCGATGTTTCGTGGGCTATGTATAAACACCACAATATGATAGCGGTGGAGAACAGCTACAAATATGGCAACCAATACTTGCATTTTATCTCTGCACAGATAGGCTACAGCATCTATTATTTCCACAAGGGAAAAGTGACTTTATACTCCTCCGTATATCTTGGCGGAACGCTTTATTACATCGGAACCCTATGGGATCATTACGACACACACTATGCGGAGTACCTTATGGGGACTAGCCCAGTGATGACACTCAAACCGGCTTTGCACATCAACTGGGTCGGCATCCGGATAGGCGAACACAACGCCGCCACCTTTGAACTCGGGTTCGGCACGCAGGGAGTACTGAAATTTGGGTATAGTTACCGGTTTTAACGAAAAACATTTGAATATGAAAAATAATCTACCTTTGTTCGTTTTAGCGGTTCTTTTATTTGCATCCTGCAGCGAAAAGGAGCCCGTGGTTAAAGTCATAGAGAATGCTGTTACTGACTATGACGGAAACACATACAACGCCGTACAAATCGGCAAACAAGTCTGGATGAAAGAAAACCTGCGCACAACGCATTATGCTGACGGGACACCTGTGGGCAGTGACGACATCTGTAGCGTTGAACAGCGTGCAAACACATCTGAAGAATATGGCTTTCTGTATTCCGATGAGGCTGCTGCACTGGGTGGGTCGTACAACAATGATGCCTCCAACTCTGTTCAGGGAATCTGCCCTGATGGTTGGCATCTTCCCTCCCGATATGAATGGCTGGTGTTAAGCCGGTATGTGCAACAATTCACTGATGATGTTGTGGGTGCGCTCTCCGCGCCAGCAGGTTGGAACCTGGACACAAACGGCATCCACAACACGTCTGATATCAACAGCTTCCAATTTTCAGCTCTCCCTTCCCGAAGAATCGAATACTACTCATACAGCAAACCTGTCGGATGCTTCTGGTCATCTACCGTTTATCAGACGGACGGGTCACGCCCACCCGTAATCTATACGTATGATATGACCGTGATGGATTATTACAACAACACACAACTTTACTTTTTCCGCTATGGCGGTATGTTCCCGTTTGCTTCCGTCCGATGTGTGCGAGACAAATAATCTAAACCAGCCTTATGAATAAAAAGATTATCCTTGTCAGTATATTGTCGCTGTTCTGCTGGCACATTTCCGGTCAAGAAAACGATCAACAGCCATCTGATTTTCGACGCAATGAAATCGGTATGTCCATTGGTGCTTTCTCACAGCCATCCATATTTTATGCCGGTTCGGAAGTCATTCCCGTCTTTTATGAAGGGTATAAGGTTGAGAATAAAATAATGTGCCAGTACAATATTGGTTCGTTTTCACTTTACTACCGATATCATTTCACAGAGCGCCTTAGTTTGGGTATTGTATCTACATTACTGTTCAGCAAAATAGTGGATAAATACAATGTGGAAGACCATTCCGGTTTTTTTACTTTTTGGACCTTGGAACCACAGTTCCGTTTTACCTATAAAAGATTCAAACATTGCGCTCTCTATATGGGAGGGGCTTTAGGTCTCGCCTTCCGTATCGCCAGCAATGACAAACTTCCCTATTGGGATACAGCCGGAGGCGGTTGGTTCTCAATCAGCTACGGAAGTTTTTTTGTTATGCCGTCTTCGCACATCACATTCTTCGGCATCTCTCTCGGCAAGGACAACGTCGCCAATATTGAGCTGGGGTTCGGCACACAGGGAATCTTGAATGTGGGGTACAGCCGGAAGTTTTAATCCGTAGAGACACCATCATCCGCCAGCTCGCACCATTCCAGAACTCACTCCGTTCGTTTCGTGTGGGGTCACTAAAATGTCGTGTCTCCGCCCTGCGGCGCGCACAAGGATACTCCATTTTTTAAGCTGGTACAAGGTCGTTATGGACCCGGCAGAGCGAAATCATCGATATTTCAAGGCCGTTGTTTTATCTGCGACAAAGAAAAAATTTTAAAAAAATCCCCCGTTGCGGATATCAATAAATTTTATACCTTTGCACCCGCTTTCAAAAGCGATAAAAATTATTACAACTAACCTAATTTTTTAAATTTCAATAATATGAAAGTAAATGAAATCATGGCCAACCTGGAGGCCAAACATCCTGGTGAGAATGAGTATTTGCAGGCCGTTCGCGAAGTCCTGGAAACCATCGAAGAAGAATACAACAAGCACCCCGAATTCGAGGCTGCCAAGATCGTGGAGCGCATCGTCGAGCCCGACCGTATCTTCACTTTCCGCGTGACCTGGGTCAACGACAAGGGTGAGGTTTGCACCAACCTCGGCTACCGCGTCCAATTCAACGCCGCCCTCGGCGCTTACAAAGGCGGTCTCCGCTTCCACAAGGCTGTTAACGTCTCCATGTTGAAGTTCTTAGGTTTCGAACAGATCTTCAAAAACTCCCTGACCAACCTGCCTCTCGGCGGTGGCAAGGGCGGCTCCGATTTCGATCCCGTTGGCAAGAGCGACGCTGAAATTATGCGTTTCTGCCAGGCCTTTATGTATGAATTGTGGCGCAACATCGGTCCGGATCAGGACAGCCCTGCCGGCGACGTGGGTGTTGGCGGTCGTGAGATCGGCTACCTCTATGGCGCTTACAAGAAACTCGCCCGCGAACACTCCACCGGTGCCCTCACCGGCAAGAGCTACGGCTGGGGCGGTTCCCTCATCCGTCCGGAAGCTACCGGCTTCGGCGCTATCTACTATGTGGAGCGCATGGTGAAACAACAGAACGACAAGATGGAAGGCAAACGCATCGCCCTCTCCGGCTTCGGCAACGTGGCTTGGGGCGCTGCCACCAAGGCCCTCGAACTCGGCGCCAAGGTTGTCGCCATCTCCGGTCCCGACGGCGTGTGCGAACTCCCTGACGGCATCGACAAAGAGATGATCGACTATATGCTTGATATGCGTGCCTCCAACCGCAACAAAGTTCAGGATATGGCTGACAAATTCCCTGGCAAAGCCAAATTCACGGCCGGCAAGAAGGCTTGGAGCGTGAAGTGCGACATCGCTTGCCCGTGCGCTTTCCAGAACGAGCTGAGCGAAGAAGACGCTAAGGAACTCCTCGCTAACGGCGTGAAATACGTTGCTGAGGTCTCCAATATGGGTTGCCAACCCGGCGCTATCGCTGCTTTCCAAGCTGCTAAGATCCCCTTCGGACCTGGTAAGGCTGTCAACGCCGGTGGTGTTGCCACCTCTGGCCTCGAAATCTGCCAGAACGCTGGTCACATCAACTGGACCGCTCCTGAAGTGGACGCCAAGTTGCACAAGATTATGAACGACATTTACGATATGTGCGTTGAACACGGTCGTGAGGCTGACGGTACCATCAACTATGTGAAGGGTGCCAACATCGCCGGCTTTATGCGCGTTGCTAAGGCTATGCTCGCTCAAGGCATTATCTAATCTTAAGATAACTCCTCCTAAAAAAGACCACTTCCCCAAGTGGTCTTTTTTTTTGCGAACTTTTTTATATCTTTGCGTTCCTTTTCACGGGAGAAAACCACATTGATGAAGCTGAAAGAAAACATCCTCACCACCATCCTGAGCAAAGGCCTGATTCTGCTGCTCAACTTCGCCGTCATCGTGCTCACCACCCAGCTGTGGAAAGCCGAAGGCCGGGGTGTCATCGCCATCTTCACCGCCGACATCGGCCTCATCGCCTTCTTCGCCAACGTCTTCACCGGCAACAGCGCCTCTTACTACTTCTCACGCTTCTCCTCCTCCAAACTCGCCACCGCTGCCTACCTGTGGTCGTTCCTCGTCTCCGCCCTCGGCGGCCTGTTCCTGCTGGCCACCGGCCAACTCCAGACGGCCCCCTTCGTGTTCGTGGTCTCTACCCTACTCGGCATCATCACCTTCCACAACTCGCTGTTTGTGGGCGACCAGCGCATCAACCACTACAACCTCATCACCCTCCTCCAGCCTACCCTGCTGATAGTCTGCATGCTGCTGTTCCATTGGACATGGCCCCAGCTCAGCTACAACTGCTATTTTCTGGGCCAGATCGTCTCCCTGACCGCCCTCATAGCCCTGTCCACCCATCTGCGGCGCAAGATGGGCATACATCTCCGCTGGGACTTCGACCGCGACTGCAACCGTCAACTATTCAATTATGGCTGGAAAACCGAACTGAGCAACGTGCTGCAGTTCTTCAACTACCGACTGACTTACTATCTGCTAGCCTACTATCTCGGCAAAGGCTCCGTGGGCATCTTCTCCATCGGGGTTTCCGTGGCGGAGGCCAGCTGGATAGTGAGCCGCAGCGTGTCATTAGTGCTTTTCTCCAACGTGCTCACCCAGGGCAACACGCCTACCTCGCGCCGCGACACGCTCCACCTGGCCCTGCTCAGCCTCGGCGTGTCGGCCGCCTGCATCGGCGCCATCCTATTGTTACCCAAATCGTTGTTTGCCTTCATCTTCGGCCCTGAGTTCGGCGAGGCCAAACGCGTGGTGGCCTTCCTCGCCCCCGGCGTGTTCGCCATCGCCTTCTCCAATGTCCTCGACAACTTCTTCTCCGCCATCCGCCACCTCAACATCCTGCTCGTCCGCTCCTGCGTCGGACTGCTCTTCACCCTGTGCCTGTCGCTGTGGCTCATCCCCAGATGGCAGATGGACGGCGCCTGCATCGTCAACTCCACCGCCTACATTATGGCTTCAGCGGTGCTGTTGATTTACTTTCTGTCAAAGAAATCCCAGAAGGATTTAGAAAAAGCTTAGAAGATGATCCTCTCCATCGTGCCTGTAATCACCTTGTGCAGACTGCTCATTGTGTTATAGGCCGCCGTATGGCGCAACCTCGTGGCCCTGACCACCGTCAGCAGTTTCTGGCAAGCCAACTTGTAATAATGCACAAAGAATGCCGACAGGCCGGTTAGCGCCACATACGCGATGGCTATCCAAAAATGCTTGGAGATGATCCATACCAGCGCCAATAGCAGCAGATACCACACGGGGAAAGCGGCTATGGTGCCCACCACATACTGAACCGAGGAGTGAAGCATCGGGTCCTTCATCTTGTTGGTGAAGAACTTGGTGATATGAGTGGGTACAAAGTTGTTAATATAGCCAAAAAGGAATAACGGCAGCGAGAGCACCATCGACAGGATGCGGAGCACAAGACGGAAAATGGAAAGTTTCCGGTTGATGACCCAGTGGTGCAGGCCGTGCGTGCGCAACAGCGACAGGTACTCGCGGGTCTGCTCCATCAGCGTGTTGAAGGCCGGCTCCTGCTCGTCCTTGAAATGCCGGAGGTTGGCGATGATGGTCATCGCCGCATCCTTCTCATTGGGCAGATAGTGGGGTTTCAACTTCTTGCGGCGCAAATAGGGCTCGCTCATCATATGGGTAAGGGCCTCTATCTCATTGTAGTACTCCGGAATGTCAATGTCGGGGGTAATTTCCTTCACGCGGGCGCGCGCCTTCTCGTTCAGGGCGAGGTAGGCGTCGTTGGGCTTCTCCTTGTAGAGGTCGAAAAACTCCTCGTAGGTGAAGGCCGGACCTGCGGTAACCATCAGGTCGCTCTGGAAATCGAAATAGTTGGAGTAGTGGATGTTGAGAGGGAGCACCTTCACGCCCAGATGGAAATCGTTGAGTTCCTCGGCAGCGAAGGCTATGCGGCAGAAGCCCTTCTTGAAGGTGTTCATATAATGGCCGTGCTGGTGCGTGGCTTCCGGGAATATGACCACCGTGCCGCCATTCTTCAGCACGCGCGCCGCCCGCTCGTAGAGGGCCAGGTTGCTGCGCACATCGCTGCGGTCTCCGTCACGGCTCCGGAACGTGGGCATTATCTTGAGGAACCGGAAAATACGCGCCAAGAAGGGATTCTTGAAAATGTCGCCGCGCGCGATAAAGACGGGCTGGCGACCGTCGCGCCCCAGGGTGTGCAGGATGGCCAAGGCGTCCATCAACCCGTTCTGGTGGTTGGCAATCACAATCGTGGCCTCCCCCTTGGGCGGGATATTCTCCTCGTTTATGATATAGAAGTTCCGATAATAGACCCTGTTATGCGCGAAATTGAGATATTGCAGATATAGCGCATACAGCCAATCGTGCTTGTCAATATTCTCAAAAGAGATCATCCTTTTGTGTTTTTATTCAACTATCGTCATCTCATCGATGAGGTTTTGCGCATTGGCGAACTTATCGACGATAAAGAGGAAGTAGCGCGCATCCAGACTGATGTTGCGGCAACGGTTGACATCATACCAAATGTCGCTCATCGTGCCTTCCCAGACACGGTCGAAGTTGGTGCCTATCAGTTCGCCCTTGGCATTGATGACCGGGCTGCCGGAGTTGCCGCCCGTGGTATGGTTGCTGGCGATGAAGGCCACCGGCAGTTCACCGTTCTTGTTGGCATACCGACCGTAGTCCTTCTTCTCCCACAACTGTTTCAGTTTCGGATCCACTTTGTAGTCATATACGTCGGGGTCCTCTTTCTGGATAATGCCGTCGAGGGTGGTGTAGTGCACATAGTTCACACCGTCGGCAGGATCGAAGCCCTTGACCTGGCCGTAGGTGACACGCATCGTGAGGTTGGCGTCCGGATAGAAGACGCGGTCTTTGTCCTTTTCCATCAACGCCTTCACATAGGTGCGATAATAGGCATCCAGCTGGTCTTCCTCCTCATTGTACTTCGTCCAAGTAACGAGATATTGGCCATAGACAATGTTATACAACAACATTATCTCCGAATTGGCGGTCTTGGCAATCTGCTTGGCGGAGGCATTCTGCACAAACTGTTTGAATTTCTCATTGTCAGTGATATAGGGAGCCGTGGTGCCCATCTTGTCCCAGAGGGCTTTCATCGTGGCACGCACAACAGCAGCATCATTGCGCACATACTTAAGCAGCGGTTCCGGTATCAAGTCGGGGCTCTGCTTGGTGAAATAGTAGGTCATCAGCTCCACAAAACACTCCTCGTCAATAGCGGGACAGTAGCTTTGGCGGAATGACTCGTTGCTTTTGAGCAAGCGCTCGCGGTTGGCCTCGAGCGTGGCGTTGTCCTTATCCAAAGCAGGGACCACCAGCGTGCGATAATAGGGATGCACGCCTTTGGAGATAATCTCCGGGCCGAAGAAACACTCGCTGATGAAAGTGGTGGTTTTCGTGTATATCGCATAGTTGTGGTAGGCGTGACGCATATCCGCGAGCAGGGTGCCGTATTGCTTCTTCCGGTCGTTGTCGCTGTTCACCCATTTTTGGAATTCGGTTTCCTGGGCCTTTTTCTTGTCAATGACATTGCATTCGCGGATGCCTTTGCTCTCGCCCTGCCACTTTTTCCAGCCGTTGGAGATGGAGTTGGCCTTGGCCGAGTACATCAGGCGGATGCGCGGGTCGAGGTTCATCTGCTTTTTCATCGCGTCGAGGCGGATGGTGCGGGCGTCAATGGCGATGGGGTTCTGCACATTGGCCACCACATCCACGCCGTCGGAGATCAGGAACTGCCGGGTGGTACCGGGATAGCCGAACACCAGGGTGAAGTCATTTTCCTCCACGCCCTTGATGGAGATGGGGAAATATTTCTTGGGCACCATCGGGATGTTCTTCGGGGAGTATTTGGCAGGTTTCCCGTCGGGGGCGGTGTAGATGCGCCAGATGGAGAAGTCGCCGGTATGGCGCGGCCACATCCAGTTGTCGCTGTCGCCGCCGAACTTGCCGATGCTCTCGGGGGGCACGCCCACCAGACGGATGTCGCTATAGGTCTCGCTCACAAACATAAAGTACTGGTTACCATAATAGAACGGCTTGATGACCGCCTTGTAGGTGGTGCCGTCCACGGCCTCTTTCGTCACCTTGGCGATATTCTTCTTCACAATCTCCTCGCGTTCCTTCTCGGAGGTGTTCTCCCCCACCCCGTCCAGCACCTGGTCGGTGACATCTTTCATATAAATCAGGAAGGTGACGGTGAGGCCCTCCATCGGGATCTCCTCATCCATACTCTTGGCCCAGAAGCCGTTCTGGAGGTGGTTTTTCTCCATCGTGCTGTGCGACTGCACGTAGGAGTAGCCGCAATGGTGGTTGGTAAGCAACAACCCTTTCGGGGAGATGAGTTCTCCGGTGCAGCCGCCGCCGAACAGCACGATAGCGTCTTTCATACTGTGATGATTGACACTATAGACATCTTCAGCAGTCAGTCTGAAACCCAGCTGCTGCATTTCCGCCTCATTGTAATTCAAGAAGATAGGCAGCCACATACCGCCGTCCGCACGGGCCACTCCAAACAAGGCTGCAAATAACAGGGTGAAAAGGAAAGATTTTCTCATATTACAAAATTTCAAAATTAGGGTGCAAAAGTACAAAAAAATACCGATAGTTTGCGTATGTTTGCATCCTCATAAAAAACAACGAGATGCTTCGTTATCTCTTTATAATACTGATTTTTGCCTTGATGACGGGCTGCACGCGCGCGCCGCAGGCCACTCCTGCTGCCACGGAAGCCCCCGTCGTGGCCGACACCGCGTCCCAGGTTCCCGCCGACTCGCCGACGGAAGCCGCGTTGCGTGCCTTTGGGCTGGTGGATATACAGGAGGTGGACACCTCCATACGGGTGCATCTGATGTACGCCACCCCCGACAACTTCACGGGCGAGGTGCTGTACGACGACCTGCACAAAGCCTTCCTTCTGCCCGAGATGGCCGACAAGGTGGCCAAAGCCCAACAGTTGCTGGACGAGCGAAAGCCCGGCTATCACCTCATCATCTATGACGCTGCCCGCCCTCTGCGCATACAGCGGCGGATGTGGGACAAGGTGAAGGGCACGCCCAACAGCCGCTATGTGTCGAATCCCGACCGCGGCCGCGGCCTGCACAACTACGGGGCCGCAGTGGACATCTCCATCCTCGACGAGCAGGACAAGCCTCTGGATATGGGCACGCCCGTGGACTTTTTCGGGCCCGAGGCGCACGTCACCCTGGAGGACACGCTGATGGCGGCTGGCAGGCTCACCGAGCAACAGGTGGCCAATCGGCGGCTCCTGCGCCGTGTGATGTGCGGGGCCGGACTGCGCACCATACCCAACGAGTGGTGGCACTTCAACCTGATGAGCGGCAACCGGGCCCGACAGATGCTGAAAATCATCGATTAACGTACAAGTGGCTTGCATTGACCGTCGCATCTCTCCGAGATGCCGGCAGCGCGCCACCGTCCCTTCCACCACACTGCGTATGGTGTTAATTGCACTTTGTGCGTGACGCCTCTCCGAGGCTAGTTATGGCACGGTCTCCTGCCCACACCTTATGCCGAAGGCATAACACGCGCCTCAGCGCAGATAACACCACACAAGCGGCAGCGTAGTGTGGTGACGGGAGGGCGAGACATCGGCCAAGGGTATATGCCGGAGGCATAGCACGCGCCTCAGCGCAAGTAACACCATACAAGCGGCAGCGCAGTGTGGTGACGGGAGGGCGAGACATCGGCCAGGAGCGTATGCCGGAGGCATAGCACGCGCCTCAGCGCTGATAACACCACACAAGCGGCAGCGCAGTGTGGTGACGGAAGGGCGAGACTTCGGCTAGGAGCGTATGCCGAAGGCATAACACGCGCCTCAGCGCAATTAACACCATACAAGCGGCAGCGCAGTGTGGTGACCCACGGGCTCAATCGTAAAAAGCATCTCGGAGAGATGCCACAACATAATAATCCGTAAAATCTCCCGTTGTTACCCCATAAAATCACACACTGATGAGCTATACTAACACATCCTATCACATCATCCTTCGTACACACTGCAGCATCCCTGCCATTGCGGAGGACCACGAGCGCGAGCTCTACTCCTATATTCTCGGATTCATAAACAACAAAGGTGCACATCTCTATCGTATCGGCGGTATGCCCGACCACTTGCATCTTTTCGTCTCCCTGCCGGCGACCTTGGCAATGTCCAAGTTCGTCCAGGAACTCAAAATCTCCACCAGCAAGTGGCTCAAAGCCAACCCCAATTTCCCTCTATTTGACGGGTGGTCCAAGGAATATGCAGGCTTTTCCTATAATCTGCGTGACAAAAATATGATAGTAGGGTATATCGCCAAACAGAAAGAGCACCATCAGCATAAGACATTTGCCGAGGAATACAGAAATTTTCTGACTGAGAATGGAATTTCCATCCAAGAGGAGTACTTTCTCAAGGACTGACCGTCGCATCTCTCCGAGATGCCAGCAGCGCGCCACCGTCCCTTCCACCACACTGCGTATGGTGTTAATTGCACTTCGTGCGTAACGCCTCTCCGAGGCTGATGGATGGTGCGGATAGGGGGACTCGAACCCCCACGGCTTACGCCATTAGATCCTAAGTCTAACGCGGCTACCAATTACGCCATATCCGCTTTTTGGGGCGGCAAAAATACAAAAAAACCGATTGCCTCCTTCTATTTTTTGACAAAACGCGCCGTGCTGCCGCCATCAGTCCCCACCACCCGCACAAAATAGGTGCCCGCAGGGAGTCTCGACACATTCACTTCGGCCTCGCCACCCTCCATCCGCGTCTTCTTCAGTACACGGCTGGCAGTGTCGATGATTTCTATGTGCCCAGCAAAACCGGAGTCGCTGAGCCGCACCAGCAGACGGTCGCCCGTGGGATTCGGATAGAGTTTCACCTCCGGACGCTCGTATTCCTCCACAGATGCACTCGGCTCGCCCACCGCCAACGCATACTGGCCGGAGGCGATGAAGTCGGTCTTCAGATACCCGGACACCGGGCTGCCCGACCGTGTGGTATGGATCACCCGCCACGGCTCGGCCGCGCTGGGACGATAGAGGATTTTCATATTGTCGGCCTCGTAACCCTGCGCAAGGGCAAAGTCCAGACCAGTAGATGTGCCCCGCATAAAACGGAATGAGATTGTGCCCTCGGGCGGCGTAGCCCCTTCCGGTGTGGTTTGTGCGTGAGGATTATAGCCCAAATTCACTGTCCAATAGTGGTTGTCCGACATCCTGAAAATGCTGTCCGGCAGATAGGCAGGCTGGTCGGGAGAGACCAAGTTGTGCTCCAAACGCACCAACACCGTGTCGGGGAAATGCGTCAGCCGCACTGTGCAATTAGCGTCCGTGCCGGTCAGACTTTTCCCGTCCACCAGCAAGCCCGTGTAATCCAGCGTGGCGTCCATCACCTTCTCGTAATAGTCCACCATCCCGAACATCGGCGCGAAGGGCAGCGTTACCGCCACATCGCCGAACTCGCCCGAGAAGGTCACGCCCTCCACCGTGAACAGCTCTCGCTGCTGGGAGACGAACGTGAGGTCCAATTTGTTGCTGTTGGCGAAACGGATGGCACCGTGCCGTTTCTGATGCAGATATACCCGATACTGCGCACCACCTTCGTGTACAATGGAGTCGATGGAAAAATGCAGGAAACCGGGATTGTGCACCCACCCGTCATAGAAATCCATCAGCTGAAGGCCCGTAACTTGCGACAGATATTGGAACATCTCCTCGGAACCGACATTGCCGAAGGCATAGTGCTCCAGCAGGCTCTTGAAACCGCTGAAAAAGAGCGAGTCGCCCATATACTGCCGCAGCGTGTGTACCACCAAGGAACCTTTTTGGTAGGAATGCGTGCCGTAGGTTTCCGATAGCGGCACCTCATCGAGAGCATAGTGAGCACCGTCGTTCTGCACGATGTTCCGCAGCGTGGTGCGATGCACGTCGCGCAGATAGTCCAAATAAGCATTCACCGAATCGGTATTATAGAGAATCTCTTGGCACAACGCCTCGGAATAGGAAGCAAAGCCCTCGTTGATCCACATCTCCTCAGGGCGCGCACAAGTGATGAGGTCGCCAAACCAGTGGTGGAAAAGCTCGTGCCCGTAGAGTGTCTCGTAGGCAAGGCCACCCGTGACGGCAAACATCGGATAGGCAATGTTGGTGGCGTGCTCCATCGCACCGCCCGTGAAGTTCACCAGCACATAGCCCACGCGGGGCCAACGATAGGGACCGAACATCCGCTCATAGCCTCGCAGAATCTGCTTGAGGTGGGCAAACGAGCCCGCCACTCTGTCGAGATACGTCGGCTGGGCGTAAATCTGTATGGGGACAATGGCTTGCTGCCCGTGGAAAGTGTCTTCGTACAGACGATAGTCGCCCACCGCCATCGAGACCAGATAAGCCGGTATGATGCTGTCCAGTTGCCACGTCCACTGCTTGTTGCCATCGGGCAGCGTCAAGGTGTCGGTCAGCAGCCCGCCACAAACGGCCATTTTCTGCGGCTCGGTGGTCACGTGGATGGTATAGGAGGACTTGCTCTTGAACTCGTCGAAGCAGGGGAACCAGGCGCGCCCGATGCTGTGCGGCACATCATCCAAAGTGACCCCGATGTTGTACGCATACTGGCCGGTAAAGAAAACGCCGCCCCAGTTGTCGTGCGTGGGCACCCCGTGATAGTGGATATCCACCAAAGCCGTATCGCCCACGGAGACGCCCGCCAGCGGAACAGTCAGTTTGCCGTTCTGATGCGTGAAACTGACAGCGGTCTGGTTCACCAACACGGAGTCCACCGTCAACGCCTCCAGGTCGAAGGTCACCTGCCCTACCGGCAGTTTGGGCGACAAAGTCACAGACGCGTGCCCCACGACGTTATGCGTGGTGAAGTCGGTGACCTCCAGCGAGATGTCGTTGTGCAAGATGTTTATGGTGTCGCTGCGTTCCTGGGCGCGGGACACAACCACTACGAATAACAACAATATGAGCAGTAGGATTTTTTTCATTGCAGTAAATTTATTAGGTCTTTTTTTAATGGGTTGCAAAAATAAAAAAAACAGAGGTTGCTTAGTTTGTTTGAATAAAAGTATTTCTGCCGTAGAATTTTTGAGAAAACCCACGTTATACATTATACTATAATATTGATTGCAAATATGATATAGGAGGAATTATATAAGTGTTGAAATCGGGACCTCCCTATACCGAATCCCCGCGTTGTATTGTTGCTTGATGAACATACGGCCCGAGAATTCCTGTTTATAGCAGTTGCCGTCTTCCGTCACGAAATAGACATTGTCATACTCCTCGTCCCAAGTGGGGATGGTCAGCATAATAGTGCTTTGGCTGAAATTTTGTTTCTTGTTCTCGTCAAGGCCATCGCTGAGAGGATACCAGTTTAGGAAGACATCGCCTATGGGATACCAGCCAGTAACATCATATCGATGTTTCTTGTCACAATAGGCCATATAATTGACCCAGTTGCAGAATTCGATATAATGAATAGAGGGCGGGAGCGTGAAAATAAGGTCGTTTTCACCCTGTATTGTCAGCATATCATCCGTGATTTTGATTTGGTCTTTAGGAACACAAAAATCGTTGTAATAGACTCGGACATATCCTTGAAATTGCTCCTGCGTCATCCCTTTGATTTCGATGACTCTATTGGTCTGTTGGGGGTTCTCTTCACGAAGCAGAAGTGCAGGTCCAGAGGGTCCAAGAGTCTCCGCGGGGCTCTCTTTTAGACGTCGCTTGGCAACGAAGAAGAAGACGTGTACTGCTACTAATACAACAATGGCAATGATGATAATTTTGGTGGTGGACATAGGAAATAATAATCTGTGCAAAGAAACGAAATTTTTGTCATTTGCGCACATTATCCAAAAATAATCTGCGCAAACGTAGTTTTTACTCCCCCTTTGCGCAGAAAATAATGATGCAAGAAACCACTTTACTACAAACTAAAAAAGGCCGGACACCTTTGGGGCATCCGACCTCTTTATATAGAGTCAACAGAATACTATTTCGTAGCGTCGATGGCTTGCTTGATGAGCTGGAACGTGCGTTCGGGATCGTTGTCCAGACCCATAGAGAAGCGGATAAGGCCTTCGCTCATACCCATCTCCTTCTGGATGTCTTCGGGCACCTCGGAGGAGGTGGACTTGCCGGAGTTGCTGAAGAGGGTCTTGAAGTAGCCGAGGCTGACGGCGAGGTAACCCACGCCCAGTTCCTGCATCTTCTCCATAATAGCAGAAGCTCTTTCGGCCGTGCCCATATCGATGGAAATCATACCGCCGAAGCCATAACCGTCGTTCATCATCGACTTGAAGAGCTCGTGGTCAGGATGCTCGGGAAGGCCGGGGTAGTTGTACTTGATACCCGTCTCTTTGAAGCGTTTGGCCAGATACATAGCGTTTTCGCTGTGCTTCTTCATACGGATGTGCAGCGTGTGCAGGTTCTTCTGGATGCTGGTGGAACGGAAGGTGTCCAACACCGGACCGAGCAGCATAGCCGTACCGTCATTCACATCGATCAGAGAGTTGATATAGGCAGCAGAACCGCAGATGGCGCCGGCCACGCAGTCGTTCATACCGTTCACATATTTCGTCATACTGTAGATCACCACATCTGCGCCAAGGCGGGCAGGTGAGAAAATCATCGGGGTGAAGGTGTTGTCAACCAACAACTTGGCTCCAGCAGCGTGCGCAATCTTGGAGAGTTCCGGGAGATTGGCGATACGCAGCAGCGGATTGTTCATCGTCTCAGTATAGAGCACTTTCGTGTTGGGGCGGATGGCCTTCTTCACGGCGTCGAGGTCCTGCATATTCACGAAGGTGACGTCGATGTTGAACTTCTTGAGGTAGTTGTTCAAGAAGGCGAAGGTGCCGCCGTAGGTGGTCATACTGGAGACGATGTGGTCGCCGGACTTCACCTCGTGCAGCAGGGCCACGGTGATTGCGGCCATACCGGAACCGGTGGTCCAAGCCAGCTCGGTGCCTTCGATGGCGGCCAGTGACTGTGCCAGCGAGAGGGTGCTGGGGTTCCAGTGACGAGAGTAGAGGAAGTAGCCCTCGGTTTCGCCGTGGAAGGTGTCGGTCATCGTCTTGGCCTGTTCAAACATAAAGGTTGCGCTATCGCAGATAGCGGGGTTGACACCTCTGTAGGCATCTTTTTTGTCCAATTTTTCAAGATTGGTTGCGGGATCGAATTTTTCCATATTATTTTTGAATTAGATTATTGTTGAATTTTGAGAACGCAAAAGTACAAAAAAATTAGCAATGATATAGGAGTTGACATAATGTTTTGTATTGTTGACTATTGTATTAAAAATCAACAATTTAACATTATTGTTTCGTAATTGCCCATTTCTTCGATTTTTCTAACGCTCCCAACTTCCGTTGTCCGCACAGAAGTGCGGACGCACCAAAACTCCCCTTCTATTGTAGAAGGGGTGGCCGTAGGCCAGGGTAGTAATATACAGAATAGAAATACCTTGGCTGGAATAATACGACAATCATCCACAATTCTTGAAACAAGGATTTCCTGTCCGAAACCTTTCTACAAATAAGGAATTATAATCCATATTAACTACCCCGCCCTTCGGGCACCCCTTCTGAGAATCAGAAGGGGAGTTGGCACCTCGCGGCACTGACGTGCCACGGGTAAACAAGCGATGGGGAAACAATCTCTTTTTCTTTTACGAGTCAGGTGCTATTTCATTGCCAATTTTTTTTATACTTTTGCGCTTCACAAATAAATACTGCTATGATGAAAAACATCCGATGGACCCTGCTTTTAGGATTATTGATGGCCACCCTTACCTGCCTCCGGGCGCAAGTGCCCGACCTGGACGAGAAATATGCGGCGGAACTGCTGAAACCCGGCACGCCAGCCCCCGACTTCACGCTCCAAACGCCCGACGGCAAAACCATACAATTCAGCGATTTCGCCAAAGGCAAATATGTGGTCATCGACTTCTGGGCCTCCTGGTGCCCCGACTGCCGCAAAGACCTGCCCGAGGTTGTCCGGATGTACAACAAATGGAACGCTATGGGCGTGGAGTTCCTCGGTGTCTCCTTCGACACCGACAAGCAGAAATGGACCGACTACCTCGCCAAAGCCGGTGTCCCCTACCCGCAGGTGAGCGAATTGAAGCGGATGAACCAGTCGGAGGTGGCCAAGGCCTACGGCGTGCGCTGGATTCCCTCCCTTTACCTCATCGGCCCCGACGGCAAAGTGCTGGTCAGCACGGTGCTGTCATACAAAATAGAGTGTGAATTAGCAACATCATTCAATAACGACAAGTTAGGCACCACCCACGATTATATGCTCCGTTCGATTGATGGAAGCAAAGGTAAGTTGTCGGCGAGGTTATACCAACCTGATTTGAATCCTGGAGAACGTTGTGACCTTGTGATTATGTGCCATGGGCTTAATGCCGACAAGAACTTTCCTTTGTTGACCGAACTGGCTGATCAATTACATAGGCAAGGCATAGCCACACTGGAATTTGACTTCAACGGTCATGGCAAGAGCGAGGGCCGCTTCTCCGAAATGACCATCCCCAATGAGATCGAAGATTTGGAGCAGGTGTTAGCCTATGCACAGGACCTGCGTTTTGTGGACGACATTGCCTTGGTGGGTCACTCGCAAGGCGCGGTGGTGGCGGCGATGGTGGCGGGCAAGCACCCCGACGACATCAAGGCCTTGGTGCTCTTGGCGCCGGCCTCCTCCGTGCGCGATGACATAGTGCGCGGCAACCTGTTCGGCATTGACTTCGACCCCCTTGATATGCCCGACAGCCTGGTGCTCAACAACGGCATTTCCCTCGGCTACCGATATTTGAAGACCGCCTCCACCCTGCCCATCTTCGAGACGGCAGCCCACTACCACGGCAACGTCTGCATCATTCACGGCAACGGCGACCGTCTGGTGCCCTACACCTGCAGCGAACATTTCCACCAGATCTGGAGCAACAGCGAGTACTATCTGCTCAACTACTACGACCACAACTTCACAGTCTGCCCGTACCGCCCGGCGGAGATCACGGTGGAGTACTTGGAGAGAACGATTAAGAATTAAGAGTTGAGAATTGAGATCCTTCCTTGTGTTTTGTCGGTTCCATATGCAGTGTGACGTGCGTCTGCGCGCCGAAGCGTTCCTTTAGCAGGTTTTCGATATCAGTGGCACGGTCGTGGGCAACACTGAGGGTCATATTACCGTCCATACAAATATGTGCCTCAATGGCAATGCGGTTACCTATGCGGCGAGTACGCAGATTATGAGGCTCGCAGACATCCGGACAGGAACGGATGATTTTTTCAATCTCGTGTTCTGTTTCAGGGGGCAACGAACTCTCCGTCAGCTCATTCATACTGCCGCGGAGCACATCCACAGCCACCTTCACCAACATCGCGCCAACGACGATGGAGGCCAGAGGGTCGAGCACGGTCCAGCGGTCACCCAGCAAGATGGCCCCACCGATGCCGATGGCCGCCCCAATGGAGGAGAGGGCGTCGCTACGGTGGTGCCAGGCGTTGGCCACCACGGCTTGCGAATCCAGACGTTTCCCAGCACGTGCCGTGTACTGATACAGCAACTCCTTAACAACGATAGAGATAAGCGCCGCCCAAAGTGCCAATCGCCCAGGTGAGGGCAACTGTTCCCCTTGCAACCAGCTCGCAAGCTTTATCGCACCTGAAACTATAATACCCATGGCGGCGGCCACCAAAGCAAGCCCCACGAAAAAAGAGGCCATTGTCTCAAACTTTCCGTGACCGTAATCGTGTGACTCGTCCTGCGGTTTTGCACTGACCCGCACAAAGCAGATAACAATCAGGTCGGTGGCAAAGTCCGACAGCGAGTGCACGGCGTCGGCCACCATCGCGGCGCTATGTCCCAAAATACCGGCCACGAACTTGAAAGCCATCAACACGACATTCCCAGCGCTGCCCACCAAGGTGACTTTGTAGATCTCTTTTTCACGATTCATAGGAAACTATCTTTCAAACCATTTCAATAATTTCATCTTCAAACATATAATTTTGCTGAATTTACTCTGCCATCACGGGAAACATCTTCAGCGTGAAGGCCTGCACGTGCAGAATACGGTAGTTGTCCACGATGCTGTACGCGAAGGCGTAAAAACCACCCTATATTAAGGCTTAACTCTCCAGTTCCAGCCACTCCATCTCCTTCTCCTCGAGGGCCTTTTTTGCGGCTTCGTAGGCTTGATACAACTCGCCGCTGGCTATTTCGGCAGCATATCGGTCGGGTTGGGCAAGTTTGTCCTCTATCTCCGCCACCTGCAGCTGCAGGCTCTCTATCTCGTCCTCGATCTTGCGCAGGCGGTTCTTCTTCTTGCGGTCGGCAGCCTCCTGCGCCTTGCGCTGCTCGTAACTCTCCTTGTTGCTGGAGACGGCTTTCGCTTCGCCCGACGTCACCTGCTGGCGCTTCTGCAACTCGTTGAGCGTCTCTATCTTGCGGGCCTCCAAGAAGTCGTACACATCACCCACATAGCCGCGAATCTGCTTGTCCTTGAACTCGTAGGTTTTGGTGGACAATCCCTGCAAAAAGTCACGGTCGTGGGAGACGAGAATCAGGCTGCCCTCATACTGCAGCAGCGCGTTCTTGAGCACGTCCTTGGAGGGCATATCCAGATGGTTGGTAGGCTCGTCGAGAATCAACAGATTGAAGGGCGAGAGCAACAGTTTGGCCAACGCCAGACGGGCCTTCTCGCCGCCGGAGAGCACTTTGACCTTCTTCTCGGTGGCCTCCGTGTCGAACAGGAAACTGCCGAGGATGGTGCGTATCTTGGGACGGATGTCGCCCACGGCTACATCGTCAATAGTCTCAAATACAGTCTTTTCGGGATCCAGCAATTTGGCCTGGTTCTGGGCGTAGTAGCCAATGACTACTTGGTAGCCCAGTTCAAGGGTACCGCCCTGCGGGGCCAGTTGCCCCACTATGGCTTTCACCATCGTGGACTTGCCCTCGCCATTGCGCCCCACAAAGGCCACACGCTCGCCGCGCTCCAAGTGGAAGTCCACTTTGTGCAACACGTTCAGAGCGTCATAGCCAAGGGAAAGCTGCTTGGCGTCCACCACCATACGGCCGGAGTGCGGCGCAGGCGGGAAGCGGAACGAGATGGAGGAGGTGTCGTAATCCTCCACCTGCACGCGGTCCATCTTCTCCAGCATCTTGAGGCGACTCTGCACCTGACGGGCCTTGGTGGCCTTATAGCGGAAACGCTCAATAAAACGCTCGATCTGGGCAATCTGTTGTTGTTGGTTCTCGTAGGCAGCCTGCTGGCTTTCAATGCGTTCCAGCCGCTGCTCCACATATTGCGAATAACTGCACTTATAGTCCTGTATAGTGCCCAGGGTAATCTCGACAGTGCGGTTGGTCACGCGGTCGAGGAAGGCACGGTCGTGGGAGACGAGGATGACACAGCCGTCATAGTTGGCGAGGTAGTCCTCCAGCCACTGGATGGACTCGATGTCAAGGTGGTTGGTAGGCTCGTCGAGCAGCACGATTTCGGGCTTCTGGAGCAGGATTTTGGCGAGGCAGACACGCATCTGCCAGCCGTTACTGAACTCGGCCATCGGGCGCGGGAAGTCCGTCCTCCGGAAGCCCATACCCGTGAGCACCTTCTCGGCCTCGCCCTCAATGATACTGCCACCGAGATGCACATAACGGTCGTTGGCGTCGGAAAGCTGCTGTGCAAGGGTGGCATACTCCTCCGACTCATAGTCGGTGCGCTCGCCCAGTTGGGCCGTCAACCGACGCATACGCTCTTCAATACTCTTCACTTCCACGAAGGCCGACATCGTCTCCTCCCACACAGTCTTGTAGGAGGTCTCGGCCAGCTCTTGCGGCAGATATCCAGTGCGGAAGCCGGTGGTGATGACCATCGTGCCGGATGTGGGTTCCTGCACCCGGTGGATGATTTTCAGCAGCGTGGACTTGCCCGCCCCGTTGTGCCCGACCAGACCGATACGGTCCTTGTCGCCGGCCACGAACGAGACATCGTGGAACAGGAAGTCGCCTGTGAAATTCACCGAGAGTTTATTGAGCTGTATCATATCTTCTAACGGTCAAAAAAGGGTGGAGCCGAGGCCCCACCCTATCATCATTTATAGTTTGGAAAAATTGAACGTTTCAATACGGGGACATTATGCCAAGGCACCGCCGTTCATCATAGGAGGGATGGTCTCCTGCTGGTCCACGATGACACCGTTTTGTTCCTCGAACTTGGAAATGTTGTCGGCCAGAGCCCTCAGCAGGCGCTTTGCGTTCTGGGGAGTCATAATGATACGGGAACAGACGTTGCTCTTCGGCAGGCCAGGCATTATGGAGGCGAAGTCGATGATGAACTCCGTGTTGGAATGGGAGATGATGGCAAGGTTGGAATAGGTTCCTTTGGCAATCTCTTCCGGCAAGTTAATGTCTAATTTCTGTTCTGGCATAATCTTGTATTATAATAGTTTACAAATTTTATTCCTCTTCCTTGGAAGCCATCAGGGATTCGTACTCGTCTTTGGAACTGACCTGGATGTGCTGATAGGAGCGGATACCGGTACCGGCGGGAATGCGCTGGCCCACGATAACGTTCTCCTTCATACCGATCAGGTAGTCGGACTTGGCGTTGATGGCAGCCTCGTTGAGCACCTTCGTCGTTTCCTGGAAGGATGCAGCGGAGATGAAGCTGTGCGTCTGGAGGGCGGCACGGGTGATACCCTGAAGGACGGGCTTACCGGTAGCGGTGCGCGCGTCGCGTGTGCTCACCAACTTGAGGTCCTTACGCTTCAACATAGAATTGATGTCGCGCAACTTCTTGGCTGTGATAATCTGACCCTTGCGGACCTCCTCGGAATCACCGGGATCTTCCACCACCTTCTTATCCCAGATCAAGTCGTTCTCTTCCTGGAAGTCAATCTTGTTGATCAACTCGCCCTGGAGAAACTTGGTGTCACCGGGATCCTCAATCTCCATCTTGCGCATCATCTGACGCACAATGACTTCAAAGTGCTTGTCGCTGATTTTCACACCTTGGAGACGATAGACCTCCTGGATTTCGTTGATGATGTACTCCTGAACCTTCTGGGCACCCTTGATGTTGAGGATGTCCACCGGGGTAAGAGAACCTTCAGACAGCGGGGTACCGGCCTTGACGTAGTCGTTCTCCTGAGCCAAAATCTGCTTGGACGTCGGGATGAGATAGGTCTTGGCGCCTTCGCCATCGTCGTTACGCGGAGTGACCTTGACAACACGGTTACCTCTCTTGAGTTTCTTCTCGAAGGAGACAATACCGTCGATTTCAGACACCACGGCGGGGTCGGACGGGTTACGGGCCTCAAAGAGCTCCGTCACGCGCGGCAGACCGCCCGTGATATCGCCGGACTTACCGAAGGAACGCAGAATCTTGACAAGCACCTCACCGGAGTCAATAACCTTGCCCTCTTCCACAGCCAGACGGGCACCCACGGGAACGTCGAAGCTCTTGAGCAGATTGCCGTTTTCGTCTTCAATGGAAATGCTCGGGTTCTTGGTTTTCAGACGGCTTTCGATGATGACCTTGTCTTGGTTGTTGGTCTGTTCGTCGGTTTCCACACGATAGGTGACACCTTCGATGATGTCGTTGAACACCACCTTACCAGCCACATCGGAAAGGATGACGGCGTTGAAGGCGTCCCAGTCGGCGATGATGTCGCCCTTCTTGATGTCGTCGCCGTGCTTGAAGTAGAGGTTAGAACCATAAGGCACGTTCGAGGAGTAGAGGGCCACACCGGTCTGGCGGTCGATAATCTTGATTTCGGCGGTACGGCCGATGACGATATAGTAGTTCTGGCCCAAAGCGTCGGTTTTCTGCAGGGCACGCAACTCGTCAATGCTCAAGATACCATCGTAAGGAGCGGTGATGGAACTGTTGGCAGCCATCGTGCCGGCCACACCACCAGTGTGGAACGTACGCAGGGTCAGCTGTGTACCCGGCTCACCGATGGACTGGGCAGCGATGACACCCACAGCCTCACCAATCTGGACCATCTTGCCAGTGGCCAAGTTGCGGCCATAGCACTTCTGGCAGATGCCGTGCTTCGACTCGCAGGTAGGCACTGAACGAATCTCGACCTCCTCGATGGGAGAATCTTCAATAATCTGACAATACTCTTCTGTCAACTCCTCACCAGCCTTGATGATAAGTTCGCCAGTCTGCGGATGATAGACATCGTGCAGCGTGACACGGCCCAACAGACGGTCGTAGAGGGACTCCACAACCTCGTTGCCCTTGTTCTTCAAGGCGCTCACAGTCATACCGCGGAGCGTGCCGCAGTCCTCTTCCGTGATGATGACATCGTGGGAGACGTCCACCAGACGACGGGTCAGGTAACCAGCGTCAGCGGTCTTCAAGGCGGTGTCAGCCAAACCCTTACGGGCACCGTGCGTGGAGATGAAGTACTCTTGCACGGAAAGGCCCTCCTTGAAGTTGGACAGAATCGGGTTTTCGATGACCTCGCCACCGGAGGAACCGGCCTTACTCGGCTTGGCCATCAATCCACGCATACCGGAAAGCTGACGAATCTGGTCAGCAGATCCACGAGCACCGGAGTCGCGCATCATATGTACCGGGTTGAAGCCCTGACGGTCCTCCTCGATTTCCTTCATCAAAATCTTGGAGAGTCGGGCGTTACACTGCGACCAAACGTCCACAACCTGGTTGTAACGCTCGGTGTTGGTGATGAAACCCATACTGTAGTTGTTCGTGATTTCGTCGATTTGGGCGTTGGCCTCGGCAATCAGTTCAGGCTTGGCAGAGGGGATGATGACATCGCCCAGGTTGAAGGAGAGACCTCCTTCGTAAGCCATATGGTAACCCAACGTCATAATATTGTCAAGGAACTCGGCACAAACCTTGTTACCGCAGCGGTGCAACACATCACCGATGATGTCACGCAACGCCTTCTTGGTCAACAGCTGGTTGACGAAAGGATAATCGTCGGGAATCACCTGGTTGAACAGGACACGGCCAACGGTAGTATCGATAACGCGCCAGTCGCCCTTGCCGTCCGTATTGACACGGCACTTGATGATGGCGTTGAGGTGCGCTCTCTTTTCATTGTAAGCAATCACAACCTCCTCGGGACCGTAGAAAATATGTCCCTCACCCATCACGTGGTTGTCACCCTTGGAGGGAAGTTCTTTGGTCATATAGTACAGACCAAGGACCATATCCTGGGAAGGCACCGTCACGGGCGCGCCATTGGCGGGGTTGAGGATGTTGTGAGAGGCCATCATCAGCATCTGGGCCTCCATAATGGCGGCATTGCCCAGGGGCACGTGCACAGCCATCTGGTCACCGTCGAAGTCGGCGTTGAAAGCCGTACAGCAAAGCGGGTGCAGGCGGATGGCCTTACCCTCGACCAAACGCGGCTGGAAGGCCTGGATACCCAGACGGTGCAGCGTAGGAGCACGGTTCAGCAATACCGGGTGACCCTTCAGGATGTTCTCGAGGATTTCGTACACCACAGGATCTTTGCGATCGACAATCTTCTTGGCAGACTTCACCGTCTTCACAATACCTCTTTCGAGGATCTTGCGGATGACAAACGGCTTGAACAGCTCGGCAGCCATATCTTTCGGCAGACCGCACTCATTGAGGTGCAAGTCGGGGCCGACAACGATAACGGAACGGCCGGAGTAGTCAACACGTTTACCCAACAGGTTCTGACGGAAACGACCCTGCTGACTTTTCAAACTGTCGGAAAGGGACGTGAGGGCGCGGTTGGACTCCGTCTTCAC
>JAEEGG010001941.1_pt1 | contig 54369 bp, 52 predicted proteins | sample 9134161 | NCBI WGS metagenome assembly JAEEGG01 (sample SAMN16246543, study PRJNA631951) | gut metagenome | biome: gut microbiome; feature: rumen; material: CR-attached | host: Bos | place: Iran: Karaj | collected 2018-10 | reverse complement strand
CTTCGAACCACTGTTGCTCGTACCCATCGGACTGGGTATCATCCTCGGTAATATCCCCTTCCGCGCGGATGCCGGACTGGAGATAGGACTCTACGAAGACAACTCAGTACTGAACATCTTCTACCAGGGTGTGCGACAGGGCTGGTATCCTCCGCTCATCTTCCTGGGCATCGGTGCCATGACGGATTTCACAGCACTCCTGGCGAACCCCAAACTGATGCTTATCGGTGCAGCCGCTCAGTTCGGTATCTTCGGCGCTTATATGGTGGCACTGGCCATGGGCTTCGAACCGTCTCAAGCTGCTGGTATCGCCATCATCGGTGGTGCTGATGGTCCTACGGCCATCTTCCTGAGCTCCAAGCTCTCACCCAACCTCATGGGTGCCATCGCGGTCTGTGCCTATAGTTACATGGCACTGGTACCAGTGATTCAGCCGTTTATCATGCGCCTGCTCACCACCAAGAACGAACGTGTCATCAAGATGAAACCGGGTCGTGAGGTGTCGCAGACAGAACGTATCCTCTTCCCCATCATCGGACTCCTGCTCACCACATTCATCGTTCCTTCAGGTCTGCCCTTGCTGGGTATGCTGTTCTTCGGTAACCTGCTGAAAGAGTCTGGCAAGACCACCCGTCTGGCAAAGACAGCTGGTGCAGCCTTGAACGATATCGTGGTGATGCTCCTCGGTCTCACTGTGGGTTGCTCCACACAGGCCAGCGAGTTCCTGACTTTCAACACGATTAAGATCTTCGCCCTCGGTGCCATGGCATTCATGATTGCCACAGCCTCTGGAGTCTGTTTCGTGAAGCTCATGAACCTGTTCCTGCCAGAGGGTAAGAAACTGAACCCGCTGATCGGTAATGCAGGCGTCTCTGCCGTACCAATGGCAGCACGTATCTCAAACAACCTCGGCCTCGAGTACGACCGCCACAACTTCCTTCTCATGCATGCCATGGGTCCGAACGTCGCTGGTGTCATCGGCTCCGCCGTCGCTGCTGGCGCCCTCCTCGGCTTCTTGTCGTAGGATATGCAGAGTAACTCTGCGAGATAATATTTTTCGGAAAGAAATGTGAATAATATGAATAATTTTAGCCAAAAATAAGATAAAAAGTATATTTCTGAGTCAATTATTCACATTATTCATATTTCTTTCATAAAAAAATAAATGAATCGACCGAAGATTGCAATCATAGATGCCAATACCTTGGCGACTCTGGGGCTGAAACAGATGCTCCAGAACGTGATGCCGATCATGACAGTCGACACTTATGGCTCGTTTACAGAGTTAGAGGCGAACCACCCCGAACAATACTTTCATTATTTCGTGTCAATGAACGTGGTCCTGGAAAACAAACCATTCTTCCTCGCACAACGCAAGAAGACAATCGTCCTCACCCTCTCCCTCGACACGATGTCACAACTATCCGAATTCCATAGCCTTTGTATCAACGTTCCAGAGTCAGAACTCGTCCGTTCGCTCCTGATGCTAGAACAACACGCCCATGGTCATGGCCAAAACCTACCGCCCATGCCCAAGGCGCTTCTACAAAAGATCCTCTCCGACCGTGAGATCGAGGTCATGTCCCTCATCGTCCAGGGCTTCATCAACAAGGAGATTGCCGATAAACTCAACATCGGTCTCTCCACCGTCATCACCCACCGTAAAAACATCATGGATAAACTTGGTCTAAAGAGCGTCTCCGCCCTGACCATCTATGCCGTCACCCACGGCTACGTTGACATCAATAACATATAAAAATTAAGCCCCGCCGGTTGGCGGGGCTTAATTTAACTTCTATTTTACTTCGCGTATGCGACAGAGCGAGTTTCGCGGATGACCGTGATCTTTACCTGACCTGGATAGGTCATCTCATTCTGGATCTTCGTAGCGATCTCACCAGAAAGAGCCTCGGTCTCTGCATCGCTCATCTTGTCAGCACCTACGATAACACGCAGTTCACGACCTGCCTGGATGGCGTAGGTCTTGGTGACACCGGGATAACTCATGGCGATAGCCTCGAGGTCATTGAGTCGCTTGATATACGCCTCTACAATCTCACGACGGGCACCAGGACGGGCTCCAGAGATGGCATCACACACCTGTACAATCGGTGCCAACAACGTCTGCATCTCCATCTCGTCGTGGTGGGCACCGATGGCATTGCAGATATCGGGCTTCTCCTTATACACCTCTGCGATCTTTGCGCCATAAAGAGCGTGTGGCATCTCACTCTCCTCATCAGGTACCTTACCAATATCGTGCAACAGTCCTGCGCGCTTTGCCTTCTTTGGGTTCAGACCCAGTTCAGCTGCCATAATGGCACAGAGATTGGCCGTTTCACGGGCGTGCTGCAGAAGGTTCTGACCATAAGAAGAACGGTATTTCATCTTACCGATAATACGAATGAGTTCGGGGTGCAGACCATGAATTCCCAGGTCGATGGCTGTGCGTTTACCGGTCTCGATAATCTCGTTGTCGAGTTGTTTCTTGACCTTGGCAACAACCTCCTCAATACGGGCAGGATGGATACGACCATCGCTGACCAACTGATGGAGGGCCAGACGACAGGTCTCACGACGTACAGGATCAAAGCCCGAAATCACAATAGCTTCAGGCGTGTCGTCGACCACAATTTCCACACCAGCAGCAGCCTCGAGGGCACGGATATTTCTTCCTTCACGACCGATGATACGACCCTTGACCTCATCGTTGTCGATATGGAAGACTGAGACAGAGTTCTCCACAGCCGTCTCAGTAGCCACGCGCTGGATGGTCTGGATAACAATCTTCTTGGCCTGGGCGTTGGCATTGAGCTTCGCCTCGTCCATAATCTCATTGATGTAAGAGGCTGCAGCCGTCTTCGCCTCGTCCTTCATGGCCTCGACGAGACGTGTCTTGGCCTCCTCGGCACTCAGTCCTGACAGTTCTTCGAGCTTCTCACGCTCCTTCAACTGCATCTTCTCCAACTCCTCGGCCTTCACGCTCAGTAGTTTCTTCTCATTGTCCACACGCTGCTGCAGGTTGTCGAGTTCGTTCTTCCGACGTCCGAGTTCTTCCTGACGCTGGTTCAACGAGAGCTCGCGCTGCTTCAGTTTGTTCTCACTCTGTTGGATGTGCTGGTTGCGCTGCTGCACTTCCTTTTCCAACTCAGCCTTCTTGTTCAGGAACTTCTCCTTCACTTCCAGCAGTTTCTTTTCCTTGATGACCTCAGCCTCTTTGTTGGCTGTGTCTATCATCTCCTTGTACTTCCCCTTAATAACATAGCGGAAGACGAGATATCCGCCGACACCTCCCAATACGAGGGCGCCTGCGGCAATCAAAAGCACAAAAAATAAATCCATATAAAATCTATGTTAAAGTAATACGATTCTCATTTCTCCTCGAGTGCATCTTCGATTTCCGAAGTCAACTTATTGAGAATCGCATCGTAGGGGGCTGTGTCGTTACTGCCCTTTACACGCTCATACATCAATGCGATGTCCACCAAAGTCATCAGCGAGATCGTATGATCCCCCTTCTTTCCCTTAAAGACCTGCGCATATCTGTTGTAGCGGTCGGTAATGAGCTTGGCGGCAGCGCGATAATAGACCTCTTCATTGCGGTCTATCGTCACTTCTACCTCCTCGTCATAGACGTGCAGCCTTATATGTAGTTTCTCTTTGTCCACTTCTTCAATCGATTAGTTTATCCTTTGTCGATTGTCAATTTCTCATCACTGATGAGGGTGATGCACTTGTTCACTTCCCTGATCAACTTCTGAACCCTGGCCTTTGCTGTCTCCAGGTCTCCGTCGGTGATGGTCATCATCTTGGCCATTTTCAGGGCATTATAGTCATTGTCCTTTTGAGTCAGTTTCGCCTGCAGGTCTTTCACCTCCTGCTCTGCCTTCTCCACCATCGCATACAACTCCTGATTCTCTTTCTTCAGGTCCTGAAACCGAAGAATCAATTGCCGCACACGGGTCTCGAATTGGGTGATCACTTTCTCGTTCGAATCCATGACATAACGATTTGATGCACAAAGTTATGCAAAATTCCTGTTAAAGAATAACATTGATACTAATATTTAATATTTTTTTGCATATTCGTCACACAGAATTATTTATTTGTCTCACAGATCTCGCAGATCACACAGATTTTGTATTCCCCCGAAATGATGAATCTCACAGATTAAATTTAATAGAGGATCACCAAAGGTGATAATAATCTGTGTGATCTGTGAGATCTGTGAGATCTGTGTGACATTATATTTTTGTGTGAGCTATTCCTTCGGTTTGGGCTCCTTCTTGGCGAGCATAACGACCTTATAGACGAAGTTCGTGATCCACTGCTGTGAGAAACCGAGCCTTTGCGCATACTGACGCACAGCCACCACCGATTTCATCACACCCGCATCCGTATAGTCATTCTTATTAAAGATATCATTGACAGTCTTCTCAGTCATCGTGTAGAGCATCTTCTTCATGAAGCCCGGCAAACGAAGCTTAAACTTCATCAGATTACCCGTCAGCATCATCAGTTCCTGCGTAAAGCCCTGGAACTGGAACAGATACGTCTGTGCATCCTGTACTTTCTTACAACGCTTGCGCAAGCTGCCATCGATTTCCTTGAAGAACTCATCGTCCATACCGTACATCTGCTTCAGCATGTTCTTACAACGACTGCGTTCGCCTACACCTAATTTATTATTGACAGTAGCCACCTTCAGGGTCGACTTGAAGACCCTGAGGTCAGGCAGGGCAGCGAGACTGGTGATACCCAGGTCGGCTGCCATCGAGGCCTGAAAATACACACGAATCAGCGTCATGAAGTCCTCCATGCCACCAATACGCGTTTCCTCCTCTTTCTTTCCAAAAATTTTATTCCAAAATCCCATATATTCGTTTTGTTTGTGAATTCGTCTGCAAAGTTACTATTTATTTATGAAAGAAATATGAATAATGTGAATAATTGGTCCAGAAATATACTTTTTATCTGTTTTTTGGATAAAATTATTCATATTATTCACATTTCTTTCCGAAAAATATTATCTTTGCACCAAAATTAATAATGCAGTTATGAAAGGAATAGTTTTAGCTGGAGGCAGCGGCACACGCCTCTACCCCATTACCAAGGGCATCAGCAAACAGCTGATTCCAATTTTCGACAAACCCATGATCTACTACCCCATCTCAGCCCTCATGCTGGCTGGGATCCGTGAGATTCTCATCATCTCAACCCCCTACGACCTCCCAGGCTTCAAACGTCTCCTGGGCGATGGCTCTGATCTGGGTGTGCGCTTCGAATATGCCGAACAGCCTTCTCCCGACGGACTGGCACAGGCCTTCATCATCGGTGAGGAGTTTATTGGCGACGATTGCGCCTGTCTGGTACTGGGCGACAACATCTTCTATGGCTCAGGCTTCAGCGGGCTGCTCAAACAGAGCGTGCAGAATGCCGAGAAAGACGGTCTTGCCACAGTCTTTGGCTACTATGTCAACGACCCCGAGCGCTATGGCGTAGCTGAGTTTGACAGCGAGGGCAACTGCCTCAGCATCGAGGAAAAACCAGAACATCCCAAATCAAACTATGCTGTAGTGGGTCTCTATTTCTATCCCAACAGCGTTGTAGAGATTGCCAAGCACATCAAACCCTCTGCCCGTGGTGAACTGGAAATCACCACCGTCAACCAGGAATACCTCGCCCAGCAGAAGCTCAAGGTCCAGACGCTCCAGCGCGGCTTTGCCTGGCTCGACACAGGTACCCACGATTCCCTCTCTGAAGCCTCTACCTTCATCGAGGTCATCGAGAAACGTCAGGGTCTGAAAGTTGCCTGTCTCGAAGAGATCGCCTTCAAGCAGGGTTGGATCACAAAAGACAAATTGAAGGCCATCGCCCAACCCATGGCGAAGAACGACTACGGAAAATATCTCCTCAATCTGGCCAAAGACTAATAAGCGTGCTCATCATGAACGACTACGCTCTTTAAAGTCATCCAAATGATACGGAGATCCAGCCAGAACGACCAGTGCTCCATGTACCAGATGTCGCGCTTCACGCGTCCTTCCATCTGCCAGAGTTCCTTCGTCTCTCCACGGAATCCCGTCACCTGAGCCCAACCCGTCACACCTGGTTTCACGAAGTGTCGCACCATATACTTACTGATCAGATGGCTATATTGATCGGTATGGGCCAGCATGTGTGGTCTCGGCCCGACGAGCGACATATCCCCTTTCAGCACATTCCAGAACTGTGGCAGTTCGTCGAGATTAGTCTTGCGCATGAGATTGCCAAACGGAAATTTCCGAGGGTCATCCTCCGTCGCCTGCAACTTGTCGGCCTGAGCATTCACATGCATCGAACGGAATTTATAGCACATGAACTCCTTTCCGTCAAGACCCGTTCTCAGCTGCTTGAAGAACAACGGTCCAGGACTTTGTTTCCTGATAATCAACCAAATGATTGGCAGGGAAGGTAGTAACAGGAACGTCACCGTGAGAACAGACGAAAAGATATCGAATGACCGTTTGATGAACTTGTTCACCGGATTTGTCAATGGATTCTCATAGGTCGTGAAAATCTCGATATCATCCAGCATTTCACGCTTCAGGTCAATTCCCAACGTCTCCACAGACACAGGCACATAGTAGAACCGCACCATCTTCTGGTCGCAATAGTCAGATATCTCACGTATCGTTTGTCTGTCCTTTCGGGAGATGCACACATAGACCTCGTCTCCTATTTCGATGTCTTCATGTTTTCTCAAACGATCCATGAAATCATCCAACGAGCCGAGCTTCTCCAGATGAACACCTTCTGGCACATCGGTCATTTCCATATTGGCATAATAGCCCATCACCTTATAGCCTTTCGAAGGATCATCAATCAGACGCTGATAGATATTCAACAGCTCCGGATCCGCCCCGACAAAAAGTGCCATTCGCGTGTTCCGGCCTTTGTGACGGTAGTATTTGATGACCCTTCGCTCAAAAAAGCGGGCAATAAGCAGAATCACGAAAAAAGCCGAACCTATCTCCATCAGCTGGGTTCCCACTTTCGTCTGAGTCAGACTGATACCTTTCATGATCAGGTAAGCAATCAGAACCGTCATAGCAACCAGTTGGATGACTCGCTTGATGATATCTCCCACGGAAACGACCCTGAGATGAATGATAGGCGAATTATAATAATGGCTGATCAACAAGGCCACGTTAAGCGTAATGGAAAAAAACCTCATCTTCATCGGTGTCCAGTCTGCTATCCTCGGATAATACTCCGCACAGAGGAAAAGCAGCAGATTGAGCAGTACAAAGTCTGCCACAATCACCCAAGCCTTCACCATACTATTTGTTCTGCTATTATTTGTCATAGAACATATCTTTTTATTATCGTGAATAATTCATGTTAGCCCACCATCTCCAAAGAGGCTGCCCCAACCTGAACAGGAACGAGAAGACCACCTCTCCTGGGAAATACCACCAGAAACGCATATTTTTCTTCAACAGAGACGACATACGGGCCGCACGCGAGTTTTTCTTCAGATTGCCGAACCTGCTGTCTTGATGTCCGAAATTTCCCGTCATCAGGATTTCCTCCACTAGCATCTTTCCGATTTTCTCGCGAGGCTGCGTCAGCCAATAGGTTTCCTCCAATCCGAACACCTCCTTCATGGCATACATCACCGCCCCTGCAAAACCCAAGAGTCCCATGTCTTTCAAGCGATGACGCAACTCCTCGTGTTTAGCCACCACCGTCTCACTTTTCAGGAGATAGTAATAGTCCAGCAACTGCCTCATACCGATTCCTTCATCAAAGAAATGATGACGCACATGAGCCAGCTGATACACCACATTGAAATCATCCGTCGGCCTGCAGAAAGTGCCCTGAGGCAGTTCCACCCGATTCTCGCACTGCTGCTTAGCCACAGACTTCATCCACTTCTGGAACCGTCCGTTATACAAGGGATTATTCAAGAACATCGGAAAGAAATGTACCTCCGTCATCACATCCTTGATGATCGGGTATTCCAAATGATGATAGAGCATTTCCGTATCGGGGAAAGACCGCCTCACATATTTGAAGATATCCTTTCTCTCAGCCAACGGCCATAAATCGATATCGCCAGGCTGACGCAATGACGGGTCTGGATACATCAGCGCATTTCCCTGCCCTTTCAGCACACAGTTAGGAAATCCGTCGCGCTCAAACTGGCTTGTCACCTCTATCACCGCCTCGTTCAGCCTCTCATTCCGTTTCCGGATACGCTCTACCAGCATATACCAGTTCATCAGAATACTTTTGGGGGGTCTCTGCTCTTTCGACAGTTTCTCAATGCCAGCAAACATCACCCCTACAATAGTCTGCTTCTTGGCAAACTCATAGAGCACCTCCCAGTCCAACTCGTCAGATGAGTCAAAGACTGTGGCCTTGTCGTTGATGGCAAACCTGACAAACGCAAATATCGTTTCTATCTTCATTACTTTTCTTTTTCAAATGGATCGTGATAGATCCCCATCAATTGTTTTCCGAAATACCAGAAGAACTTCATGTCGTCGATGAAATAACGCTTGAACAGCCTTCTTGGTTCCTTGCAGAAGCGATAGAACCACTCCAGATACAGTTTTTGCCATATCTTCGGCGCACGTTTCACATTTCCAGCCTCAAAGTCGATGGTGGCACCCAGCGCCATCCAGATTTTCACCTCAGGCAGACGTTCCTTATACTGGTATATCCATTTTTCCTGCTTCGGACAGCCCACACAAACAGGCACCACATTGGCCCCAGACTCACGAATCATGCTGACGATCTTCTCGTTTTCCTCAGGTTTGCGGTCAAAACCGAAAGAAGGCGAATAAGCGCCAACAACGATGGAGCGCCCCACCTTCTGGTTGATATTCGCCATCGCCCTCTGGGCCACATCGTCCATACCACCTAAAAGAAAGATGCGACAATCCTCATCCTGCTGATGATACATGTAGAATGCAGGAAAGAAGCTGCTACCAGGAATGGCTTGTGGCAATTTCTGGGGCAACAGCTTGGCAAACAGGTAGAGCAATCGACTGTCGCAGATGACCCATTCCGTCTTCTGATACAGGTCATACAACTCCCTGTCCTTCTGCAGTTTCATCAGATGGTCAATGTTGGGAGTAACCACGACGCCCTGTCGCAGTTCCTCCAACAACTCCATCTGAGTCGCAGCCACCAATTCGGTATTCAGGATTCTTATCTTCTGCATTACCTATTTATAATAGGTTGCAAAGGTAGCCATTTTTCCCCAAACCACCAAATAAATAATCATGTAATTGGAATATCTCCGATTCTTATAGCATTATTCAACTTTCGTATGTATGAATAACGACCACAAATTACACGAATTGCACGAATGACAAGAAGAAACAAATTCCCATAATTTATCATAATGACCATAATAATTATGGATATTACGAATTATTACGGCAATTAGTTTCAATAAAATACATTTAATATAATTTGTTTTTAAAGAGAAAATAGAAAAATTAATGTCATATGACATAACAGAACTATATATTATTAGTTTTCAAAGATTTACATTTTAGTATAATGATATATTAATGACATAGAAACGACATACTAATGACATAAAAGGAAAAATTTACAGCCTAACTAGGCAACAATTTTTTCCTAGGCAGGGAACACTATATTCCCAGTGTGGGAACATTTCATTCCCAACGTGGGAACAATTGCCAGACTAAGAACACATCACAAACATGTCATTAATATGTCATTTATATGTCGTTTATATGTCATTAAGAGCTATCTATATTACAAAAAAGCCTCTTATTATCAATTAAATGCATAGTATTTTATGTCATATGTCATTAAATAATAGAATAAATTTGGTAAAAAGAAAATTTATCGTATCTTTGCAGGCAAAATGAAACGATTAAACCCAAAAGTATATGAAGATAACGCTGATTAAAACAAAAGCAAAGAAAGAAATCATCACCCGTTACACACTGGAAGAGGTAGCTTATGCCATTCAGAGCGGTTGGCGTAAGCATAATGTCACCTATCTAAGAGAGGTGTACCACCTGATGAACAAGGAACGACAGCCAGACGGACAGATACTGACCAACTGGGAAGGTGGCATCAAGTTGGAGCGCATCTGTTTTGCCCAGGAGTTCGACAAATATAAGGATCAGAGACGAATCCACGCCTACAATGGTCTGGTATTAGTTGAAGTGAACAATCTGCCCACCTACGAGAAAGCGGTGGAGGTGAGAGACCAGGCGAAGAAGATGCCTGAAACGCTGATGTGCTTCTTGGGGGCATCAGGAAAGTCGGTGAAGATTGTTTGTAGAGGGGAATTGTTTGGCGGAGGATTGCCTGAAAAGGAAGAAGATATCCTCCTGTTCCACAAGAACCTGTATCAGACAGCAAGACGTGCCTATGTGAATCAGTTTGGATTTGAGATAGAATATCTTGAACCTCGCCTCGACAGAACGGTCTATATAAGTGCTGACCCAGAGATGAGTTACAATCCGGAGGCGCGTCCGTTCTATGCTGACACAAAGCAACACGATGAGCCTCAGCCTGTTAGTATCTCCCGCGAGAGCGACCGTCTGATGCCTGGACGCACCATCAAGCGCACCTATCGTCTGGAGTGGGAATTCATCGTGAGTACTGTCCTGGGCCACTATTTCGAACTGCCTGACGAAGATCGTCTGGAAACGCTGCTGATGCAGATTGCGACACGCTGTCTGAATCAGGGCATCCCATTGGCCTTCGCACAAGGGATGACGATGGAACACCCCGTACTGAATACAGACGAACTGCTGGTGAAGAAGACGTTCGAGATTGTCTATGCAGTTTCGCTGCAGGGGGACTACATGAAGAAGCACAAGATCAAGCCCCTTCAGAGCATCCCCAACGACACTATCCAGATGATGAAGACGGAAATCTTCCTTAACGAGAACTATGAACTGAGGAAGAATCTGATGACGGGCACAGCAGAATATCGCGAGAAATACTCTGACGATCAGAGTTTTAAGCCGCTGACGGAGGAAGTGCGCAACGACATGACAATGCGTGCGACGGAACTCGGCCTGAAGTCGTGGGACAGAGACGTGAACCGCTTTATCGACTCCACCCGCATTGAGCAATACGACCCAGTCAACACGTGGCTCAACCATCTGCCCCAATGGGATGGACACGACTATATCAAGGAACTCGCAGCCCGCATACCAACCTCTCAACCCCATTGGGAGAAGTATCTGAAAATGTGGCTTATCGGTATGGTGGCGCAATGGCGAGAGAGCGATAAGCAGCTGACTGGCAATGCGTTAACGCCGTTGTTGATTGGTCGACAAGGATGTGGAAAGACGCGTTTCTGCAAGATTATCCTGCCTCCAGAACTGCGCGACTATTACAACGACAAGATCAACTTCAAGAACGAATTCGACCTGAACATCGCCCTCACGATGTTCGCAATGATCAACATCGACGAGTTCGACAAGACCACGAACTCACAGCAGATTGTGCTGAAATACCTGTTGTCGTCAGCTGAAGTGAAGTTCCGTCCACCATACGGAAAGACCATCAAACAGTTCCGTCGTTACACCTCTTTCATTGGTACCACCAACCAGCAAAAGCCCTTGGTGGATCCCACTGGTTCACGACGTTTCGTCTGCGTGGCGATCGACAATGGGAAAAACATCGATTTCGAAGACAACCTCTACCATGAGCAACTCTTCGCCCAAGTGCTTCACCTCTTTAATAAAGGCGAGCGATTCTGGTTGGACAACGAGGAGATAGCCACGCTCATCAAGGAGAACGAGCCATATCAGAAACTGAACGACCTGGTGGAGATGATTGGCGAGACCTTCCGCAAGCCCAAGGCCAGCGAAGGCAGATGGTGGAAACTCACGGAGATCCACGAACTGCTGAAAAACCGCTATGTCAACTACGACCCCAAGACATCCTTCCAGAAACTTGGCAGGGCTCTTAGCGACAATCAGTTCGACTTCGAAACCGATCGCAAGACCTCAGGACATCTCTATCGCCTTGTCGAGCAGTAAACAAAAAGGCCCCGACAACGCTCATGCTGTCGGGGCTTTTTGAATATCCTTGAATTCCATTCTTCAAGAACTGAACTTTTCCTTTATTATATTCCACATGAAAAGAGGATTCCCAAGAAGATATCTTCGCCACATACGCTTGGGTTCTATACATAAACGATACAGCCATTCAAGCGAATGATCCTGCCACCATTGGGGGGCACGTTTTGCTGTACCTGCATAGAAATCAAATACTGCACCAATTGTACCCACATGACAATGAATATTCAATTCATTCCAGTGCGTATAAGTCCATTTTTCCTGTTTTGGTGCTGTCATACCAATCCATAGCAAATCAGGATTTGCATCATTAATAGCCTTTAAAATCGCAGCATTATCCTCTTTAGAAAACTCAGGCTTATATGGAGGCGAATACGTTACAACGTCTAAATTCGAATAGTCAACTGCTGCCTTCTCACGGATCTTTGCCAGGACGTTCTCTGACGATCCCATAAACATCACCTTTCCTCTTACATCTTCCCTCTTACATCTTCCTTCTAGTCTCTCCATCTCAAAAACAAAGAGATCCCATCCTGCGATACGATCTTTTGGTTGTGATTTGGCACTTAACCATTTACATGCCTTCAAAATGCTCGCCCCATCTGGAATCAGATAGTCACCATTCTTCAATGCTTTTGCAAAAAGTTCATCCTTCTGAGCTATATTAAAAGAATGTGCATTGACGGTATTTATCAACACCTTACCATCAGGAATGATTCTCAGGATATCCCTAAATTCAATTATAGAAAGATCTTTTAGTTTAAGCATCATTATTGATGTTTTTTCCAATACTCAAAATACTCTTTACCTTCGCCTCTCAACCAGTCAATAGTTTCTTTCACATTCTGTTCATAACTCTGGGAGAAGGCGCCAAAGAGAGCTATCGTAACATTGCCGGGAGCATAAAAATCCTCAATCATGTTTCGATAACGCATAGAATAGAGCGGGAAATTGATTCCGAACAAACGGAGGAAATCACCAACCAAAGCAGCTGTTCCAAAAAGGAACTTGGGGATACGTTTGATATTATTTCCCGTCATCTCTTTTGATAAAGCATTCAGCCTCAAATAACTATCTATCGGGATATCACGATATACAGAATCGTTATTCTCTCTACAACCCATCCCATACACTCACACCACCTCACCAAAATCTATTTCCAAATTTTCATCTAGTGAATATCCTCTCTTTTGGCATTTCTGCTTATACTTTTCCAAATCAGCAGAACGAAGACTCTTTATCCAATAATAATACAAAAAGTTAGGCGCGTACAGCCTAAAATAAGAATATGCAACATGAAACAAATATTTGAAAAAACCAACTTTAGGAGAATAGTAACGAACAGGTTTTTGCCAATCACCATATTCCAATGACAAATACTCCTCCACATTTTGGGGAATGCGAAGATTAATCCCCTTAAAATCTAAAACAGTATCTTCTTGAATGAATTTTTCTAAGATAAAGCATCCATCAGATGTAAATCTTAGGTCATCAGACACTTTGTTAAGTACATAAAAATCTATATATTCCCCTTTCCGCATTATAGAGTACAACCCAGCTCTTTCATATCTAATAAGCTCAAACCCGACTTCAATCAAATCCCAAAGTACCGTAAGGAACATATTCTCTTCTTCCTTCAATATATACAAGTCGGTATCTTCATCCCATTCAATGAAATCACCATCTCTATATATACCGAGCAAAGTTCCAAATGCTACACCCCACTTAATATCTGTTTTTGAGAAAACAGAATTAATTAAGCAAAGATTATCAAACGCTATTCGTCTATCAATTATATGACAACCTGGGAATAACTGTTTTTGTTTAAAATATATTATACCTTTTGGAGTTTTTAAAGATGCCATAACAATTATTTCTACACCTTGGCAGAATCAAGGAAATGCCTACAAGAATCCTGTCCTAAGGTTTCCGTTAAAGTAATACAAATGTCACAATAGGCTCGATACACTTATTTTGCCGACACATCAACCTCAGCCTACAATCACAATAATAAACAAATTAATTGTAATTTACTGGAATATGTATTTTATAGACTTCCATCGCCTCTTTGAGAACTAAAAAAAAGCTTCGAACATCTTCTGGCGTGATAGTTCCTAATGCGCAAAGACGGAATGTATTGGTCGTGCTTATTTTACCAGGATAGATAGTAAAACCACGCTCATAGCAATAATCGTGAATCTTCTCGAATGTGAAATTGGGGTCATCTGGATAAAGCACAGACACCACTAAACCAGATTCAATATTCGGATCAATAACCGTTTTGAATCCAAGTTCTGCCACCCCCTTATGAATAGCCTCATAGACAGCATGGTGTCTAGCGAACTTGGCTTCCTCACCAACCTCAAAATACTCTTTCAATGCCTGAATGGTGGCATAGATGGTCTGCACAGGTGGAGTGAAATGCATTTCACCTGTTTTCTCAAAGTATTCATACTGCAAATAGAGGTTACAATAATAAGATCGTGTCGGATAGTTCTTAGAAGCTTTGATAATGTCTGTTCTACCAATAATAAACGACAATCCCGACATAGCCATCAGACCTTTCTGGGCAGAAGCCATACAGAAATCCACATTATCCTTTACAACATCAAGAGGAATCATACCCAACGTGGATGTCGTGTCACTCACAAATATGGAACCATACTGATGAGCTAAAGCGCCAATCTCGCGTATTGGATTCAACACGCCTGTTCCTGTCTCGTGATGGCAACAATACACAACTGCCACATCGGGATTATCCTTCAGAGTCTGCTCCACCTGATTCAGATCTGGTTGTTCATAGACTGAGAATTTCAGGTTGATATGAGGGATATGATACATCTCACAGACCTCTACGGCTCTTGAGTTATAGGCTCCATTATTGACCACAAGGATCTTCTTACCTTCGGGTACCAACGAATTAACGCAGACGTCAATATTGATTGTTCCAGAGCCACAAAACAATACGGATGTATATTGATCTTCAGGAGCATGAACTACCTTCAAAAGGTCTGAACGCAGGCCCTTCATCAAGCCCGCGAACTCCTTCTCACGAGGACAAATATCAGGGACGACCTGAGCATATTTAACAGTATCGGTTGTTGTTGCTGGACCAGGATTCAGCAAAACGTTTCTTTTAATCTGTTCCATGTTTATTTCTTTAAAAATTCCATAAAAGCTGTCTTATTTTGAATTGGAGTAGTAGTTGGCCTGCCAAGGTCTTTACGATTACCTTTTTTCACTTTAACTTCCAAGAAAATTGGGCCTTCTTGAGAAATAATCTTTTCAAGTAACTTCTTGAGGTCATCTTTTGTTTCCACGCTAAAAACGCAATTATAACCAACAGCGTTAGCAATAGCAGGCAAATTTATCTTCAAGCCAACAGTAGGCTGTCCACCAACAGAATCGTGAGCACCATTATTAAAGACAACATGAATAAAATTTTTAGGCACTTTATTAGCGACAATAGCCATACTACCCATGTGCATTATACTTGCCCCATCACCATCGAAGCACCAGACTCTACGGTCTTGTTTATCCAAAGCGATGCCGAGGGCAATCTGTGATGCATGCCCCATGGAACCCACTGTTAGAAAATCACGTTCATGGCCTTGATTCATCTTTGTGCGGTACTCAAAGAGTTCACGACTAATCATACCAGTTGTTGACACAATAACGTCCTTCCCACTGAGGGCTGCAACCACAGTCTGAATAGCCTCCTCACGAGAAAGAGCTAAGTCGTTCTTCTCAATGTTCTGCAAAGTATATGGTTCAAAAGTATCCTTTTCAATTACAAAAGCATAGCACTGTCTGGCAGTTTGCATATAGTCAACTGCCTTTTTGATCTGGGTTTCGGCCTTGTCTTCATCTTTGCTCAAGACCGTATAGTCTATGCCCATCACATTAAGTAGCCCTGTTGTGACCTTCCCCTGCTTCACATGCTGAGGCTCATCATGTACTCCTGGTTTTCCGCGCCAACCTATCACCAACAGTACAGGAATATTATAGACATCAGGATCTGTTAAGGAGGCTAAGGGATTAATAATATTACCTTCACCAGAATTCTGCATATAAACTACAGGAATCCTACCTGTTGCCAGATAATGACCTGCAGCAATACCCATAGCACCGCCTTCATTGGCTGCTATTATGTTATGTGTATCATCTGCATGGTCAGTAATATAAGCACAGAGGTTCTTCAAGAGAGAGTCAGGAACACCTGCATAAAAGTTAATGCCGCTAGCAGCTAATGCATCATAAAAGAATTGAGGTCTAATCATAATTCATTATTTTCTTAATTTCTCAAATACCGACAAAACAGGTCTGCCTATCCATGCCTGTGGAGTTTCAAGTCCAAAGATGTAAGCAATTGTTGCAGCTATGTCATATTGCATCATGAACTCCTCTATTTCATGTCCTTTCTTTATGTTATTGCCGAAAATGACAAAAGGACTTTCCATTTCTTTAAGAGTCTTACCACCATGTTTCTTTCCATCTCCGCCATGGTCACTTGTTATAATGAAAATAGTTTTATCATAAATGCCAGCATCCTTTGTTGCTTTGATAATATCGCCTACACACTTATCAAGATTTTTGAGTGAGTTGTGATACTCATCAGATTCAAACCCAAAAGTGTGCCCATAATAATCTGAGAATCCATAAACAATTGTACATAAAACAGGTTTCTTCTCTACGATATAATTACCTATTGACTTTGTTATAGCCGAATACCCTTCTTTCAATGCCCTCACTTCCACTTTGTTCATAGCCAGCGTATCTGCAATATGCTTAATGACTTCCCATGTGCAAAATAGGCCGATTTCCGCATTTTCATGCTGGGAACGTAATATCTGGGAGATAGTAGGGAACATCTTGTGTTCACCAATCACGGCCGACGGGATCTCTGGTATTCTTGAATCCCACTGTGTATAACCATGAATTTCAGGACTTGCACCCATAAACATCGATCCCCAGTTGGCAGAACTTGATGATGGTAATACTGAACGTTTTTTTAATGTCCAACACCCATCTTCCATCATCTGCTTGATAACTGGCATTTCTGCTTTGTTCAAACTTTGAGTAGTCCAGCCGTCAAAGCCAATCAATACAACATGGACATTTGACGGGAAAGGATTGTTTTTTCGCTTAGAGAATCCGTCGGATGGAAATAACAAAAATATTAAAACAATAACCCAAACAAATCTATTTAGCATACTTATAGTGCCTTTTTTACTTTAATTCTTTTTGGTCCCTGGGATAAGATTCAGTATTTGCTTAATAGGCATACAATACTCATCTGAGGCCTCTAAACTACGGGAGGTTTCCAGAATCCTTTCGGCGCACTTTACCATAGCAGGATAGGCAGCACGGAGCATGTGATTAGCATAGATGACCACATTGATTCCCCACTCAGCTAATTCCTCCTCAGTAAATTGATTATAGGTTGTCGGAACTGCCACAATCGGCGTATGAGGATCCTTTTCACGGAAACGCTGGCAGAACTCCTTAATGTCATCGCCGCTCTTGTTCTTTGAGTGAATCATCACGCCGTCTGCACCTGCTGCAACGTAGGCATGGCAGCGTTCTAAAGCATCCTCAACTGGTTTTCCTGCAATTAAGGACTCACAACGTGAAATAATCATAAAATCACGTGTAATCTGAGCATCCTTACCTGCCCTAATCTTATTACAGAATCCTTCAATCGTATCTTGTGTTTGAATAGCATCAGTGCCAAAAAGTGAATTCTGCTTCAACCCGACCTTGTCCTCAATGATAACAGCAGAGATGCCCAAGCGTTCCAATGTACGGACAGTAAAAACGAAATGTTCCAACTTCCCCCCAGTATCACCATCATAAATAACGGGTTTGGTGGTCACCTCTAATGTATCATTCAAATCATGCAAACGGGTAGTCAGGTCTACAGCCTCAATATCAGGCTTACCTTTCGAAGTAGAATCAGTTAACGATGATGCCCACATACCATCAAATTCACGATGCTGACCGTTCACCTCCACAGAGGTGTGTTCAGCAATCAAGCCTGTCAGGCCATTATGAGACTCCAGAATCCTTACGATTGGCTTGGCCGAAATAAGTCTTCTAAGCGATGCCAAACGGGCTTGAGGAGTCACCCCCAAAGAGTCAATTTCCTCTTTGAGACCTGAGGCAGAAATGCCCTTAGTATATGGAATTTCAATAACCTCGCCACCAAGTTTTTCCATCACCTTAAATACTTCATCCCGAATGTATTTATCTGGGCCATATACCCAGTCATCGCCATGAATGATATAGTCGGGCTTATATTTCAGGAGGTTGGGGACATAACTCCACTCATCCTGAGGAACAACCGCTGAGACTCCCTTGATATTTTCTATCACATTTTTGCGCTGTTCGTAAGTCAAATAAGGTAATCGCTTATGGGTAGCAATAGCCTTGTCAGTAAACAAGCCTATCATCACGTTACCATACTTAGCGCCTTTATTTATAATATTAATTAATCCTGGATGCATGATGTCACCTATCATGCCCAAATAAACTGTTTTTGCCATATATTTAATCAATCATTACATTTTTTTCTGCATACTCCAAATCATCGACATCATCAATTTCATACCAACGAAGTTTCTCAATTTTCAGAACGTTCATAGGCATAATGGATTGTGACATAAAAAGCAACTGATACTCATAGCCAAGTTTGGGTTTTTCATCCACAATCTTTTCGTATTCAGAGCACATCCGCTTATAGAACTTGTTACTTAACTTATGTATACCCACCAATTCACCGCTTACAGACAACTGAGTTTTATCAACAGAGCAATTGGTTAATACACATTGTTCATTCATTTCAACATAATACTGATCTTGGAATTTGGTTACAGGAGTGATGAGCATGGCACTTTCGTAATCGCAATTCATTAGTCCTATTATTGCCTTTTTCTCATATACAAGATCAGATTCTAAAAGAATGAAATCATCATTTCCAATAGCTTTTCGACAATTATACAAAGTATACATGCTATTAGTCTCGGCATATCGCGGACTAAATACACATTCAATTTGTGGATAATCTCTTACCAATGCTTCGTATGCCGCTTTTTTATATCCCGTGCCAATAATTATTCGTTGGATTCCACAATCCAACAAAGCCTTGATAGAATGAACAACCATCGGCTCACCCATAAAAGGCACAAAACCTTTAGGCATCTTTTCTGTCATCTGACCAAATCGAGTACCAAGGCCAGCACCCATAATCACTGCAGTTTTTATCGCCATAACTATCTTTCCACTCTTTAACCGTTAATGTATCTCTTGAGGCTTGGTCTGAACTTACCTTCTGTAGTAAAGAATACTTTTGTAACAAATTTAGACAGATTGAACATTGCCTTCAAGTACCAGTCTGGAAACGGGCATCCGTCTTCCCACTTTACCAAAGTAACAGAATAATAGCCACATCCAATAAAATTAGGCCGGAATAAGACTTTTTTATAGCCATATATCTGATTCATCTTTATGACAATCTTATTGTTTACCGCAGTATGACATTGGTAAACTTTGATTCCCGTTTCCCTGATAGACTGTTCCCTTAAATCAGACAAATTGAAATATACATCTGATCCTTGATATTCAGGAAGAATACCATCATAGCTATAATAAATTACCTTTCCCCTCCTGTACCATTTTTTAAGATTTCGTATTTTATAACTAAGAGTACCGATAACTTTGTCCTCATACAGAGCCACAAAACACTTACCGTCTTTTATGTCTTCCTTAATTTCATCAGGTGTAGCATCTGCAATATGCATGTGGAAACCTTTTTTGCGGTTAACATCATCCGCAGCACGTATGCATGCTATCACCTCTTCCCAAGAAACCCATTCGGGTTTTTCCATATATTGAATCTCGCTCATATTTGATGATTCTTTTATCCTTTCTTATTCTTTGACAGTATGGCCTGGCCAAACCTTCATGCCCCTTGCTATTGAACTGAGTCTAAGGTCTGACTCCATTGCCTTCTTTTTGCTGCTATGCGGGAAGGTCGTTACCGTCTTTACATCAGGGATATAAGCATCACCTGTAAACAGGTTTTCTTCAACTTCATAACAGAGACAGCTTTCATCATGACCCGGTGTATAGTACACATCAGCATAGACACCTTCAAACAATTCAATCTTATCACCCTCTCCAACCACAATGACCTTTTCCGGATGCTCAAAGACGAAATCATCGATATCCGTATGATAACGGGAGAAGTTCCGTTTAGGATCTGTCAACGACTTCTGTCCAAAGTCATTGGTATAGATTATACAATCTGGCATCATCTTCATCAGTTTATTCAGCCCATAAATATGATCATAATGCACATGAGTCAATAAGACGCCAGCAATGACAGATTGAGCCGGAATCTGTCTGGCGACCTCTTCTATATCACCACAATCCACCAACCAAAATTTGTTTTGACAATCGTCAGACAGCCAATAGGTACGAGATGAGAAAAAACTATTGGTTAAATACTTTATGTCTATGCTATCACTAAACATATAAACTCTATAATTGTATCAAATCTGAGACTACCATTGGTTTAGTCTTCAGCAGCATCGTGCCCCAACTGAGGCCGAGACCAAATGAAGAGCCGAGGATTGTTGTATCTTCTTTACGCAACCTTTCTGCAATCCGCGTCACCATTAATGAAGGGATGCTTGCCCCCCCCAAATTACCAAACTCCTCCAAATTATAAGGGCATTTTTCCTGAGGCAGCTTCAATTTCTTCACGACACGATCCACTATCATCTTATTGGCCTGGTGGATCAGGAAATAGTCAATATCGGTATTGCGGTCAATCTGATAATCTTCCATAAACTGCTCCACAGACTTAGGAGGCCTGCTGATGGCGAACGAGAAGACATTCATGCCGTTGATCATTGTATGATAGGGAGCACGGACAATGCCATTGCCAAAGTCCTCATATACGAAGGACTCTGGTGTCGCCGGATGCCGGAACCCCCCATGCGGGGTCATCAATGCCTCGGCTCCCTTTCCAAAGGTATGGAAGTCGATGATGATATTGTGAGCCGTCTCGTCATATTCCAAAGCCATCGCCGTACCACCATCACCAAAAAGGGGGACACGACTCTTATCTTTCAAGGACCCCATGCGAAGAGCCGTATCACCGACTAAAAGCAAGGCGCGCTTAATCTGGCCTGTAGTCAACAAGTTTCCTGCCACGACAATGGCATACATACAGCCACAACAGCCCATCGGAATATCCACACAGAAGCAATCCTCAGACAAGCCCATCCTGTCTTGTAGCAGACAGGATGTCGGTGGTGTACGGTAGTCACCTGTCACAGACTCAAAGATCAGAGCATCAACACTTTCTCTTTCCCATCCAAGTTCATCTAATAGTTTCTCACCTGCTGCCTGACACATATCTGAGGCACACATCGTATTAGGTGCAATATGACGGGACTTGATGCCGACAGTATTATCAAAGACCTCAGCATCCTCTGGTGTGAACAAATCGATATCAGCAGTCTTTACTGTGTGTTCTGGCACTGCCATCGACACACCGGCAATATTTACATTCTTAATCTCCCAACGAGCCATTATGTAAATTGAGAATTGATAATTGACAATTGAAAATTAAAAGACCACGTCGTATTTGGCAAGAATCTCCTTACCTTTGGCATAGGAAGTCATATCCATAATATCCTCGGGATCAAACATGATATCAAAGGCATCCTCCATCTGAGCAATCAGACTCAATTGATGGACTGAGTCCCATTCTTCAACGGTATCCTTGCCATAGTTATCGTTTAAATCCTCAACCTTAGCGCCAAATACTTCTACAAACGCATTGTTGTACTTTTCTATTATTTCCATAAATTATTTGTTTTCTAGTTTTGCATATAGGGTCTTACCTGCTTCATTCTTGGGAATTTCTGGGATGATGCGAACCTCAAAGGAAGAGGCAACAAGTTTCAGACGATTAACCAGTTCTTCTTTGACCTGAGTCTTATAGTTTTCATCCGTCAGATAGACTAACATCTTTTCATCTGTTCCTACACAAGCACTCTCCAAGCCAGGGAACTTGCCCTTGATGATACGTTCACATTCATCAAGTCCGACACGCATGCCAAAGAGTTTCAGGAAGCGTCCCATACGACCTACGATATAATAGCAGCCATCCTCATCGAAATATGCCAAGTCGCCTGTATGGATGAAGCCATGCCGCTCGTCACCCAAAAGCAAATCCTCACGACAACGGGCATAGCCCATCGTGACGTTCTTGCCTCGGTAGCACATCTCACCCTCAGTATTTGGAGTAGTGATAGGTTTACCCTCCATATCTAAGAGTGAGAGTTCTGCGTTAGGTACAGCAATGCCGATACTACCAACCTTCTCGACAGCCCATTTTGGGGGTAGCCATGCCATACGAGCCGTACACTCTGACTGTCCGTAGGTGGCTATCCACTTCTTACCATTATCACGGCAATACTCAGCGAACTTCAAGTTCAGTTCCTTAGGCATCCGTCCCCCACCCTGCGTCAGCAAAGTCAGATCTGGCAAATCCATCCTGAAAAAACGCATGAGATTCAATATCTCATAGCTATAAGGTACGCCCGTGAAACTTGTGGCATGTTCTTCCTTGATGAACTTCCAGAAATTGCGGTCTGTCATATTCAGGTTGGTAATCAACACTGTAGCACCAACATAAAAATGACTGAACACCATCGACAAACCCATCGTATAGTACAAAGGCAAAACCATTAGCGGCCGATCCTTTTCCGTTAGTTCAAAGAACGTAGAGATATTCAGGGCTGCAGCTTCGATATTGTCATACTTATGGCGTACTAACTTCGGACTACCTGTACTGCCTGATGTCGGCAACAAATGAGACAAATCGTCATTCATCTGACATGCTTCATGACCAGTCTTCATCAAGGTATAGCCATAACAGGTGGCGACTGTCTCATAAGAGAACTTATCTGCCATTCCTTCTGGTACGCAGACAAATGGCGGTTGATAGAGTTCATACAGGCTCTTATACAGCCCTTCATCCAAATGGGCATTCAAAACCAGTGGCACATTGCCTGCGCTGATATTGCCGATTGTCCACGCAATACCTCCCACATTATTCTCCACCAACAGAAACAATAGTGACCGTGCAGGCATCAGTTGCTTAGCTCTTTCCGAAAACTCCCGCAACTCACCATACGTTAGGTGCTGCCCCTGTGAGTCTGTCGCCGCAACCGCCTCAGCATGCCACTTATCCAGATTCAGAATCATCTTCAATTGTCAATTAGATTGAAGCACAACCATTAACGCCAAGAATTTCACCAGAAATATAGCTGGCTCTGTCGGAGGCTAAGAATGCACAGGCATTGGCAACATCCTCAGGTTTTCCCAAACGTCCAAGGCCAATACGTGAGATACGCTGGTCTATCTTCGCGCCGTCGCTCTCATAAAGTTCTGCAAAGCGCTCTGTCTTCACGATTCCAGGAGCTACTGCATTCACGCGAATGCCCTGAGGAGCCAACTCCTTGGCAGCAGACTTCGTGAACGATATTATTGCCCCTTTCGTGGCAGAATAGGCTGATTGGCCAGGAGAGCCTAGAACTGCCGTCACTGAGGCGATGTTGACAATAGAACCGCCTCCCGTCCGAGCCATAAGACGAGAACACAGCTGCACCATCTCAATGACCGCAATCACGTTGATGCGGAACATCAGCTCAGTCTCCTGACGCACAATCATACCGATTTTCTTATTGAACACTACACCGGCATTATTCACCAAGGCATCGATGCGTTTCTCCGCCTTGAAGATGGTCGTCAAGGCATTCTTCACTGCTGGAGCATCTGACACATCGAAATACATAGGAATGACACGAGTATCATTCCTTTCTGAGCAATCTTCAGCCCATTCGTCCAAACTCCCCTCACGGAGGTCACAGGCATAGACAATGGCACCGTCAGCAGCGAACCGCTCTGCTATGCCCTTGCCAATACCCTGCGCAGCGCCTGTAATGATACAGACTTTATCCTGCAATAATCCTTGCATCTTACCTCAATATTACTCCACCGTCTATGACCAAAGTATGGCCTGTTACCCATGAAGAGGCATCAGACAGCAGATAGATGATGGCGTATGCTATATCCTCTGGTTTTCCAAAACGACCAAGTGGATAGGCACTGACATTCTTTTTCAGATCCTCTTCAGAAATAGTTCCTGCTGACAGAATATTGGTGGCTACAAAGCCGGGGTTCACACTATTGCTTCGGATGCCGATAGACGCCATCTCAAGAGCCATACCCTTCATAAAAGCGTTAAGACCACCTTTTGAGACACCATACATTGTATTTCCAACTGTCGAAATCATCACGCCACCAATTGATGAGGTGAAGACAACAGAGCTACCCCTGGTTATCTTCTTCTTCTTCAAAAGGCGCTGAGCCAAAAGGATTGGGCCCATCATGTTGACATTCAACACTTCTGTCAGATCATCCTTGTTAATAAACTTGACCGGCAAGGTCTTCACGATACCTGCATTCAACGAAACGCCATCAAGATGTGGAAGTTCGTCAACTAAGGCATTGACCCCTTCTTCTGCTGAAAGGTCAGCGAGAACCATCTGGTGAGTCTGACCGAATTCTTTGCTGAGGCTATCTAATGTAGCCTTCAGCCGTTCTTCATTACGGGCAGTAATAATCACACTGGCTCCCATCTTAGAGCACTCAATGGCAGTAGTCCTTCCGATACCAGAAGACGCGCCAGTAACTAATACGGTCTTCCCCTCTAATGAAAATGGATTATACGACATGTACTTTATCTGTTTCATCGTCTGAGACCTCTACGAGATCAGAAATAACGATATTGTTTGTTTTAAATGCAACGGTACCCCACGACAGGCCAACTCCAAAACCACAGCAGACAAATGATGTCGGCTTATCTTCTATTTTTCCTTTCAGTTCTGCGACAATTGTCATAGGGATACTTCCACCATTAGTGTTTCCAAAACGATACATGCTCGAAGGAACCTTTTCCTTAGGGAGTTTCAGTTTCTTTACGATCATATCATTCATTTTCATGTTTGCCTGATGGAATACAAAATAGTCTGCATCCAAATAATTGAAGTCAAAATGTTCGCCTAACTTCTTAACAGACTTCGGTGCTGTGGTAATACCAAAGGAGAACACATCCATTCCCTTCATCCGAGCAGCCATGCGATGTGTCTCTGAACCCTCAAATTCGTAATTTTCGAAACTGTTTACAGTCACCGGGTTACGTGATCCTCCATCCGGTGTGATAATGGCATCAAAGCCACTACCATCCGTTCCAAAATGGAATTGTATGGCAGGAGCGCCTTCTTGATATTCAAGAGCCGTCACTGTACCTGCACTACCAAACAACGGATTCAGACGACGCACAGCAGTCTTTGCACGACCTTTTGCATCACCACATAAAACCAACACCTTTTTGAGACTTCCGCTGCCAACGAGCGAAGCTCCAATATTCAATCCATAGACCCAGCCAGAGCATCCTAATGAGATGTCTGCCGTGTAACACTCCTTGCTAAGTCCTAAACGATCCTGAAGAATGCAGGACGTAGCTGGCAGAATATAATCAGGCGTCTGTGATACAAAGATGATTCCCTCTATCTCGCTTTTCTCCCAACCAAGGTCAGCAATCAGTTTCTCTGCTGCTGCATAGCACAAATCGGAGGTTGTCAGTTCAAAACTATAACGACGCTCCATGACGCCCGTTGTCTTCACAAAGTCTTCAGGAGAATAATCCTTCGATACTTTGTCGTATTCTGTTGGGTGAAGATTGCTGGCGATGTTCTTAGGAACGCCGGCAGACATGCCGGCGATCCTAACATTCTTAAACTCTAAAAAGGCCATAATTACATCTTTGACTTAACAGTGTTGAACAAGTCTTCAACAGTATTTGCATTTCTGATGTCATCACCCTTCAAAGTCACCTCGTACTCATCATCTGCCATAGCAATGACAGACAGAGCGATCAATGATGACCACTCATCCAATTCCTTGAACACGGTTTCTGCCTTAATCTCACTTGCGTCAGTATCATCAAACTGAGCTGCAAAATTCTCAATAAAATCTTTTAATTCCATAATAACAACTTTGTAATAAAATTAATTAATCTTCAACTTCAATCAAATCGGGAATAACAAGGTGGTCAACATCAATTGCCACAGTCCCCCAAGACAAGCCGACACCAAAGCCACAACAAAGCAACTTCACATGTCCATTTCTACATTGATCTTTAATTTGAGTGGCTATTGTCAAGGGTATAGACGCAGAAGAGGTATTGCCGAATTCCCACATGGAAGAGGGCACCTTCTCATCAGGGAACTTTAGCTTTTTGGCAATCATACCATTCATTTTCATATTAGCTTGATGCAGTACCAAATAATCGTAGGAAGAATAATCAAATCCATAATAATCTGCCAATTTCTTAACAGACTTCGGAGCAGTGGTTATACCAAAAGAGAACACGTCCATGCCTTTCATCCTCGATTGCAAAGGGATGTATTCCCTTCCATCAATTACCTGGGGGACGAACGATGAAGGCGTAATCTGATTCCTGGCCCCTCCATCAGGAATAATAATGGCATCAAAGCCACTACCATCAGTGCCTAAGTGGAATAACATTTCGTTCACGCCTTCCTTATATTCCAAGGCAGTGATTGTTGCAGCAAAACCAAACAAGGGATCATTGAACTCCACCCGGCGCCGCGCGTCACCACAGATTAAGAGACATCTATGAAGATTGCCACTACTCATCATACCAACTAAAGAAGACAACCCATAGACCCAACCCGAGCATCCCAAGGAAATATCCATAGCCATACACTCCTTTGAAAGCCCAAGTTTGTCTTGCAAAATGCATGAGGTGGCAGGGACAATGTAGTCGCCATGCTGAGTCACCACTACAAGTCCGTCAATAGTAGACTTTTCCCAACCCACCTCTTCAAGTAACTGATTTGCTGCAGGAACAGCCAAATCAGAAACTGTCAGTTCCCCGATTCTCCGTTCTTTGACACCAGTCACCTCCACAAATGAGGCTGCATCATAGTCCGTTGATATATCAGCAATGTCCAAATTACAGACTTTGCGCTTGGGGACACCTACAGACATCCCCACAATATGGACATTATTGTAGTTAAGGAAAGCCATTGTTAATGATTAAGCTTTTGCCTTTACTGCATTAAATAAGTCTTCAACAGTATTTGCATTTCTGATGTCATCGCCTTTCAAAGCCACGTCATACTCCTCATCTGCCATCGCAATTACAGAGAGAGCAATCAGTGAAGACCACTCATCCAATTCCTTAAATACCGTTTCTGCCTTAATCTCACTTGCGTCAGTATCATCGAACTGAGCTGCAAAATTCTCAATAAAATCTTTTAATTCCATAATCGTATTAATTTATCACTTGTTTATATACTTCAATTATTTGATTTGCTATTGTTTCCTGTGAAAAATGATCATAACAATACTGACGGATCTGTTCGGAATCGTAATTATTATAGTGTCTCATCATATATTTCATCGATTCTGTCAATTCATTACAATTTTCTTTCTCAATGAGTATTCCATGTTCAGGACGCAAGAACGATTCCGGTCCTCCACTCTTCGTTGCAATGACAGGTAAACCCTTTGCCATTGCTTCAATGACCACAATTGCAAACGTTTCCAATCTACTAGACAAAACCAAACAATCAGACTTGCATAAAAGTTCATTGACTTCCATGGGAGTTTTCACGCCCAATAATCTTACCTGGGCAGAAATGCCATACTCCCGTATCTTATTCTCAACAAGTTCACGTTCTTCACCATCGCCAACAATATCCAGACTTACATTAGAAGAGAAATGACCTTGAGCAAATGCATCCACCAAAATGTCAAACCCTTTATTCTTCCTGAATGCACCTATGGCAATAAACCTAAAGGAATTATCATTACGTTCAATTTTAGCAGACTCAAAGAAAAGATCATTCACCATATTATTAATGACCATACTCTTAACCTGAAAATTCCGATACAATGAATCAGCAAGTATCTGAGAAACGCATATGACCCTGTCTGCACTATGATATACAAACGAGAGTTTCTTTAACCATTCTGGCACTTCTGAAACATTAGTTGCTGTCCAATGCTCCGTAATAATCAAAGGCAGATGATAATCATCTTTCACAAAAGATGCACAAGCTGCACATCCAACAATATGTGCATGAACAATATCTGGCATACCTTTTTCAGATACACATTTCTGAAAAGCCTGTCTATAAGCCTTTCTTCTCACACGATTATCAAGATTTGGAAAAGACTGTAATCGCGTAGAGAAGCGTGTCTTCGTACATTCGTATATATCGATGCCCTCAACTATTCTATGTGTGATACGACTTCTGCTCAAAATATGACGAAAAGGTCTTAACTTGATGCAAATAACTGAGACCTGACACCCTTTTGCTGTCAAAGCTTTTGCCTGCACTGCCTCATAATTACCCAACATGATGTCTTCTTCAGAAGGGAAACCTCGAGTTACAAATAAAATCTTCATGATAGTAATTATTGACTCGTCGATGTATTGGATACAGATTGACAGGACTCTACAAGGGTATCAGAATCATTTTCTTTATAAGGTGCGATACCACAAGTAACAGAATAGGCAAGACAAACAAATAGCAACGTCAGAGGCCGTACACCCGTCATGATGATTGATGTCAGATAGCCCACGAATACCAACAAAATTGTTATAGTACTTATTGTTTCGTTTTTGCTTAATCTGTATATATAATAAACTATAAAAAAGAAAAAAAACAAACCTATCCAGCCTCTTTCAACTAAATATAACAAAAAAACACTTTCAAATCCAAGTAATTCAGGATGCAGATCGTTATGCAAAAATATCCAATAGTCTCTATACCCATATCCTCTGCCAAATATAGGGTTTTCATCAATCTCTTCAAAAGCCGCATCAATCTGGTTTAATCTCATCTCCATAGACGAGCCATTAATATCATTCTCTTTTTGCTTCTCATCATCCCAAAATGCCAAACCTGCGACATAAGGCTCCACTTCTTTCGTGAACTTATCCCATTGATTATCTGGTATGAAACTTATTACCGCCACTATAACAGTAAGAAGAACAACAAGTTTACGAAAATTAAAATGAAAACTCTTTATCATACTTATAAAGAGAATTAAAATCATTGGAGCCACTGCGCCTCTTGATCCTGATAATATAATAAGGACACAAATGAGGAAAGAAAAAACCAAATTAAAAAAGGATTTCCCTTTCATCAAGAACAAAGGAAGTAATACCAACATATATTGTCCTAAAGAAAGAGGATGTCTATAAACAGTTTGAGCACGCAAATCAAGACCTCCCCTTTCAGAATCAATCATATCCACAATAAAATCATTGTCACCTTGACCTAAAAGATAGTAAAGAGGCATACCCGCAGGATTAATCCTTACTATCAGTTCAAAATAGACACAATAAAATATATTGTACACAATTGCACTACAAATAATATATTTAAGCGCTAATCCCGATTTTTCATTGTTCTTTGCGAGGAAAAAGGTTTGAAGCGCAAATAACAACATGGAAATTTCTTCTACCAATCTAATAAACTGGACATTAAGTGGAACAGTCTGAGAAAGAAAGACAATTGTAAAAGATATAAAGAGATATACTATGATTGCCTTTTGATTATTTGAGAAAAATTCCTTCCATACTGTTCTCCGTTCACCAAATCTCAATTCAGAGATTACAGAACCTAACAATAAGATCGTCAGCATAGATAACTTCATTTTTATAATCTGCTCTAAAATAATAGTAGGTACAAACAAAAGAGTTATCCAAATTAAATAGATACCTTTCTTATAAGACACTATACTGACAGAAGCCACAAATAGTATATAGAGATATAATAATCTTTGAATAGCCATATCTTTGTCCGTTATCTCTTATGACGCACGTGAAACATCTTTGCTATATCTTTTATGCTATACTGCTTTAACAGCGTTGCTAGCACAATAGTACAAAGACAAATGAGTACAGACTTATATAGTAGAGAAGTAATAACACCTAATCCGTGAATTGAGTCTACAATAAATCCCACTATAATTAACGTTAAAACTGAATTTATCAATTGCGGCAATAAAGATTTGTAATAGAGTATTGGCGACTCTTTAAGAGTAAAGACGTGCATGATAAAATAGGTATTGACAAAATTAATGACCAATGTGATATCCCATGACCATGCTACAGCTTCTATAGAGTTCCCCCAAAATGCAGCTATAAAGAAACCACAAACCGTGCAGCATGTATTTAAAATGCCACTTGTAAACAAATGATTAGTTTTTCCTGCAGCCTGAAACACAGGTACATTTGTAGATAATATCATTTGCAAAGGAAGTGAGAGAGCTAAGATACGGAACATAGGGACAGCCGCATCCCATTGACCACCATACACAATTCTAATCAACTCTGCCCCACAAAAATAGAGCAATAATCCTATAGGAAAACTAATATTTGATATCAGAACTGCCAATTTCTGATTCTTGACCGTCAACTCATGTTTGTCATTTTGAAGTGTAGAAAGAACAGGATGCAACACCGGCTCTATAACATAGGAAACATTCTGGACGGGTAACATCATCAGGTGATATGACTTATCATAATAGCCTAATTGCGTCATGGAAAAGTATTTGCCTATGATAAGCTTATCGAGGTTCCGTGAAAAATAGTTGCAGAAAGAAAACGCGAACTGAAAGAAAGAAAAAGAGGCGACCATTTTAACAACCTCTTTATCCATCCTCAGAACAAATTGTAGTGGATAATCTATGTAACACAAACAAAAAAAGCCAATGGCCGACAATATTGGAGAAACCAATAACGCATAAACGCCCCACCCGTGAAATGCCCCCCAAACAGCAATACAGCCACTCAATATCCTAAAAAACAAAGTTCTATATGCGATAGCTCGGAAACGCTGCTCTTTACGTAATAATGAATAAGGTACGACATTAAGTGAATGAAAGAAAATCACGATGGACATTAATTGGCATACACGTTCCAAAATGACGTCATCGTAGAAATCTGAAATAAGACTAGACAATAGGTAAAGTATGCCTGTCAATAATACGCCAATATAGGTAGTAAGGGTAAACAAGCTGTTCAGATGCGACTTGGTCAGTTGCTTATACTGAACGACTGCCGGACCGATACCAATGTCTGACAAAATATCCAAAAAATAGAGAACAATAGAAGCTATGGCGACAGTTCCAAATGCTGCAGGTGTAATCCTGCGAGCCAAGATTGCCGTAACAAAGAGTTGGATAATTATGCCAGAATATTTGGCAACTGCAATCCAAAATACGCCTTTTGTTAAATCTCTTTTAAACGAAGCCATTCAATAAGATGTTACTGAACGAAATTGTGAGATTCTCACAGTCCTACCCCCTTGACATAACCAATTTTTATTATAACACGTCTTTTGACGGAAGTTGAAGGATGATATAAGATAGAAGAAGGAAGTGAATGGAGGGAAGGCTCGCACTCATGAACCTATATCTTTATGAGAGTTACTTGCAGTCCTCTCCTCCGACTAAAATAACGATTTTTTATAAATACTGCTTCACAGCAGGAGATGTATGATGGAAGAGGGAAGAGAGAAGAGGGAAGACAAACTGCAGATTACTTAGGCATGTCGCCGGACCAGCCGTGACCGAGGTCCCAGTGATAATCATAGACGAATTCAAAGTATGGGAGGGAGAATTCTTGTTCAATGAGTTCGGTTAACTCATCGAGAATTGGCTCTGCCCAGTGGCCTACGAGGACTATGAACTTATCAATATTCCAGGCCACACGTCCTCGGGGTACTTGAGTATAATCACCCTTATACTTCGTTTCTTCATGCTTTGCCTGCGCCTTGAAGTATTCCTTCATCCATATTTGTCTGTGCAAACGGGGATAGTTTATGAAAGGTATACCCTTATTGGCTGCCTCTTCCACCATCACAGGGGTTATCTCCTTCTTATGTACACCGAAGAAGTTCTTTTCCTCGGGGTCGTACCAGAATATTCCCACACAGGGCATCTGCTCGTCAAAGCTCTTCATATCAGCCATTTGAGCTTTACGGTCTTTTTCTGAAAGTTGAGTCATTCTTTTAGCTGAGGCCGAGGAGGGGTTTGAGTTCTCCCTCTTTATGGAGGACATAGACGGAAGTACCGACGAATGCGAGGAAAAGGAATACCAATACAATCTTTTTCTTAACTGGAGAATCTGCAATCAAAGGAACAGTAGCACTTTGGAGGGTCATGAAAGCAGGAGTCTCCTGTTGAACCTGAGCCTCAGCGTTCTGAACTTGAGCAACATAAGTCTGATAGGCATTGAACTGAAGTTGCATATCGTTTTCAAGATCTGTCAACTTGGTACGAACACTCTGAAGAATCACATCCTGATTGGCATCAGCAAACTCAACATAGCGCTGACGGGCCTTCTCATAACGAACCTTCGATTCCGCACAAAGATGCTGATTGTATTCCAAATCAATTCGAGCCTTATTTGTACGATAGTCAGTAATAAACTGCTGAAGACGAGCCTTGACTGAATCTGCCACCGTGGCACAGATAACAGGATCCTGATCTAAGACGTCAATCGTAATGACCAAAGTTTTCTGGTCGACATCGCACTTTACCTTCTTTGCAATCACTTTCGCTATAGCAGTTTGTTTCTTGGTCAGTTTGAATGGATTGACCTTCTTTTTCTCACCAGCGATTTCTGTTGTATCTTCCTCAGCAAACAAATCCACCACAGCACCTATCGTTCCTCCAATTAGAGCACTCCACCAGGGGCGTTTCTGATCGTTCTGCAGATAATCGTAATAACTCTTAGGGACAACACTATCTTCTGCACAAACCTGAATATCGAACAAACTAGTTTTGAAATCTACTGAATTCATCAGATCAGGATATAGATTCGGTAAGAGTGCCTCACTGCTACCGCCTAACAAATTACTACCCAATTTCATACCAAAAGAACGGGCAAGTTGAGACAGAGAGTTATTTGTACGGGTCGTTGACAATTCTGGTGCTAGCATGACCTCACATTTATATACCTTGGGAATAGATAGCGCATAAATACAAGCTATAACAAACACTATCGGGAGCACTTTATAATATAATTTGCGATGTTTCCATCCCAACTGAAAAAGATGTTTAATATCAACGTCTTTCTTTTTCTGCTGACCTATGTTTTTCTTTTCTTCTGTCATGATCTTCATGTATTTATAGTTTTGTTATAGCCAAGATTAATGTAGCCAGTGAGGCCATTGAAGAACCTACAGTGGCCAAATTAGCCCAATTAAACGGTTCTCTCTTTGCCTTGGTTGGAACGACAATCTCACAACCTGGTTCAATCTTTGTACCATGACCAACCTGAGAGATGGTTCCATTCATATAAATGACATACGTCTTAGATTTCTTGGCGCGATTGCCAAAGCCACCTGCCTGATTGACAAAATACTTATAGTCCTTTCCTTCCTCAAAGGCTATGGTGTTGGGGAACATGACATTGCCTGAAACTCGGACTGTTCCGTTGTATTCAGGCACAATCAGACGGTCACCTTCACGGAGCGTGATATCATAGCTACTGCCAGGATTCTCTAATGCCTTATCTAAGTGAATACCAACCGGATAGGTAGTTTCAAGCGCTAACTGATCAACATTAATTGAATCCTTCTCATCCTGCTGGGCACGCACCATGCGTAGAATGGTCTGCATACGGGCACGCTCGTCTTCCGTCATTTGACGCATCAGGCGGGCACCCTTGACGTATGCATCCTCCGTGACACCACCTGCTACAGCGATCAGATCGCTCAGACGCTGGTTTTTCTTCTCCAACGTGAAATTGCCCTCAAAGTTCACCTCGCCTTCGATCATCACACTACGTGGAGTGTGGAAGCCTGGACTGCGACGTACATGTACCACATCATAGGGTTCCAAAAGGAAACCACGCTCACCATCGATCACCAAGCCATCCTTTAAAGAGAAAGAGAAGGACTTAGCTATTTCCTTGGTCTTATTCTTCGACTTGGAGTCAATGATTCGACGAGAGATATCGACACGCGCTGTAGAAGCCTCATCTTTCAAGCCACCAGCCTGGATAATCAGATCCTCAATCGTGGTGTTGTCAGCATACTCATATTCTCCAGGAGACAACACTTCACCCGTAATCGTTAATGTACGCAGATTACGAAGTTCGGCCTGGGTTGGGATGAACAAAACATCTTCATTCTGTAAAGGGATATCAGCCACAGTGCCATTCAGGATGCCCTGCACATCGACAGGGATAATCTCCAAAGAACGGTCAGCTTTCAGACGGTGCATGACTGCATGGGCTGTGAAAGCATCCTCAGTGACACCCTCAGCTGCCTCGATCAAGGACTTGACTGTGGTAATAGCGCCACCTAGCTGATACTGGGCAGGACGGAAGACTGCTCCTTTGATCTCAACCATGTTCTCGAAACGGTTGAGTATGCCATCAACTGTCACAGCATCGCCATCAGCCACCTGGAAACTGGCAAAATCGAACTCATTGATATTGAAGACGGAATAACGCTCGCCATTCTGACGGATCAAGCGGACAGCTTTGGTATAGGCATCGCCCGTGAAACCACCTGCATATTTAATCAACGTGGCCACACTTTCGTTCTTGCGCATCTCGTAGAACATGGTACGCTTGACATTACCTGTGATACCCACCAGACAGTCGTAGGGGCCTACCTGAATGACATCATTGTCCTGAAGGCGGATGTTACCTGCCAAACGGCCATTGAGGATATATTCATAAATATCGACAATGGTGATCAACTTGCCTTGACGGTAGACCTTGATATTACGCAGCGTACCTAAATCACTGATGCCACCTGCACAATAGAGAGCATGAAATACGGTTGCATAACCAGAGAGGGTGTAGGTGCCTGGAGTCTTGACTTCACCCATCACATTGACCATGATGGAACGGGTCTGACCTAGAGTCATCTTGATCTCACTGCTGGCATAACGGGAACCTAAACTGGAACGAATCTTCGACTGGGCAGCTGCCACTGAGAGACCACTGACCGAAATGGGGCCAAAACCCTGCACTGTGATGAAGCCATCAGGGGATACCGTCAACTGATGGGTGCGCTGAGAAGCACCATAGATATCGACAACCACCTGATCGCCAGGACCCAAGACATAGTTCTGAGGGGTGGCGATGTTCATGCTCGGCTCGAAGGTCAATCGACGATTATTAAAGATGTCATGACCAAAGATCTTCTTGCCTGTACCTTCGTTGACTTCACTCATAGCCTGAACATCGTTTTCTACATTTTCGATGTTCTCATCAGCACTAGTAGTGACAGCACTTGCAGTACCGACCTTGGCAGTATTCAGATCCTGACGCTTATTCAGCTTTTCATCAGCTTCAGATAAAGCATTCTTCACTGGACCTTTTACAGTTCCATCCGCTGACACCGTGATACCACGCTCCTTGATCTGCTTGTCATACTTCTTGCGAAGGCGACGAATCTGATCAACTTTCACGCCACGCTGCACCAAAGCTGTCATTATCTGAGACTGTGACCTGCCCGCCTTGTGCTCACGGGCAATGAATTCGACGACCTGCTGGTCGGTCATGCTTTGAGCAAAACCAGAAGCCATGCAGAGCATACAAATCAATAAAAGAAGATAACGTTTCATATACTATTGTTTATTATTTCCACTGTTTATTATTTCCACGTCTTCAATGGCTATTTTAATCATCGCATAGCCAAAACTTTCAATCTGAGCAACCAGATAGGAAGCACCATCCTTGTAACGAACCACGTTGCCCTCCAGTCCTTTGAGACTGCCTCGAGCAACCCGAATATGATCTCCCAAACGGAGATGTTCCGTAACAAAGGTGACGGGCTCCTCTGCATTGAAAAGCATAAAACGGAGCTGCTGCATCTGGCTATCCGGAATAACCGCCAAAGGATGACGTCCATAATCATTTGTGGAACGAGCCTTGTCAGTCAGGAAATATTTGATAAAAGGGAGGTTGACAATCTCATGACGCTGTTTCTCAGTCACTCGCACAAATAATAGAGTCGAGATGACCACCCGTTCAATCTTCTTCTTACGACCATTCTTCCACTCATGGACTTCTTCCTGAGATGCAACATAGGACTCATAACCAAGCTTTTGTAACTTTTCACGACACGATTTTTCCGTATTATGCCCCACAAAAGCCACGTACCATTTGGGTGATTGTACGCCTACGGCGTCGCCAACGCCCACCGTTGTCGTATGCTCTGAAATGATATTCGCGTTTTTACTCATTTTGAAAAACGCTGCAAAGGTACTGCTTTTTTATGAATTTACAAAGTAAAATAAGACAATTTCACTTAATTTAGCAACAAAGCGGATTGATTTCTTGACGAGCCAATCCGCTTTGTTACTTTTTTTACTCAAACTTCTATTGCTTGCTAAATTCCTGAACAGCACGAATGAGGGCATGAGGATTGCCCATATCGTACATTCGGCCCTGCAAGCGGACACCCATCATACCGCTACGCTGACGCACAGCCTCAAGGGCTGAGGTCAACTCAACCTCCGTGACATGATCACCATCAATCTCCTTCTGCATAATATCCTCATGCAACTGCGCAAAGACCTCTGGCGTCAGGATATACTGTCCGAACACACTGTAAAATTCTTTCACACCATCCTTATTCCTCACACCCAGAAATTCCTCTGCATAACTAGCCTTGGGTTTCTCTTTCATCACGGCCACATTGAGGATGGTATGGTCTTTGTCCTCCCAGACACCCGAGAGAATACCGTAATGGCTCACCTCAGCCAAGGGAACGGTATGAATGGACACCATCAGGGAGTTGTAACGCTCGTACTCCTCCACCATCTGCAGGGCACAGGGTTTGTTGCTGTCACTGCGATAGAGGGTATCGCCCAAGAGTAACAGTACCGGTTCATTACCTGCAAACTGCGCTGCCTGATAGACCGCATGGCCAAAGCCCCGTTTCTCACGCTGGTAGACATAATGCAGGTGTTTGCCAATATTCAGGATGCGCGTCTCGAGTTCCTTCGCTTCGGAATTCAGCTTGCTCAGATGTTCGTCAGAGAGGGGTCTCTCGAAATAATCTGCATACTGTTGGCGCTCCTCTTCAGAACCCAAGACCAGACAGATCTCCTCGATACCACTCTGGATGAGTTCCTCGAGCAGGATCAGAATCACAGGACGTACCATGCCATCCGGACAGGGAATGGGGAAGAAATCCTTCTTCAAAGCACGGGTAGCAGGATAGAGACGTGTGCCAAAGCCCGCTACAGGAATAATCGCCTTACGGACGGTATGAACAGGTTTCAACGTCAGTGAATAAGCCTTCATACCCTGACTATTGAGATATTCGACCAACTGTTGCTGGGTCTCCTCACTACGCGCCAGAAACTGTACTGAGCCATCGCCATGAGAGCCTACGCCCTTGCCGCCCCAGACCAGGGGTTGGATAGCAGGATCCTGCAACACTTTGTGGAGCTTGGGGGCATAAAGGGCCTCAGACATCGGTGCCACCTGAGCATCGAACAATGCCTCTGCTTCGGTCATCAGACGACCTAAGCCTTCAGCATCACCCTCCGCCATGCACTTGATGGCCTTGTCGACCAATTCGAGGTTCTTCTCACCCAACGCCTCATGCTCAGCGCGTTCCGCATCACTATTGGGGAAGGGATAAGCCTTGTTAAGGTCGGAGAGGATCTTGATGGTATCCTTCTCAGCACAAAGATCGGCAAACACCCAGTAGAGATGCTTCTTGACATTCAACGAGCGTACCTCAATCTCATCGCCATCGAAAGTCATGAGATTCGGTTTCACGCCAAAGGCACAGGCCTGATCCAGACGCCCGCAACGACTGGAGGTACGCAACTCACCCAAATAGGCGATGTTCATCTCGCCCAACGTATTGAGGTTGAGATTATATAATAAATTGAACGCGCGCGCAACGAGGACACAGATGGCTGCAGAACTGGAGAGACCACTCTTCATGGGCAGTGTCATGTCTGTGATCTTGATACGTACTCCACCCACCTTGTACCATTCGAGCATGTAGGATGCAACACCTGCACAGTAACAGAAGAAAGAACCGCTTTTCGCGATGCGCTTCAGTTCGAGTTCATCCATACGACAGGAGAAGTCTTGCCAATAGTCCTTAATCTCAGGGGCAGTACTATACAACTCGAAGATACTCGACTTCTCAACTTCGGCATAAATACCCTGTTCGATACCGGTCACAATCGCTGCACCAGGGGCAATATCGGCATTCATCGTACGATAATGACCAGCCCAGTCAGTATGTTCGCCAAAGAGACAGAGGCGTCCAGGAACAAAAAGTTTCATCATAATTTTATGCATTTATTTTGCAAAAGTACGAAAAAAACAGCAAATTGTGGAGATTTTAAGGATTTTTTTTGGTTGTTTGGAGAAAAATATATACTTTTGTCCCCGAATTAATAACTCTTTAAACGTATATTGCCTATCGAAACAACATTACTCAATACTAATTAAAAGAACGTATGAGTACTTGGAAAGAAATGTCCGACGAACAGTTGGCATTGCTTTATGCAGATGGTAATAACAAAGCTTTCGACATTTTATTAAGTCGTGTGCAGGATAAGTTGTTCTCCTACATCTTCTGTATGGTGAAGAATGAGGAGTTGGCCAATGACCTGTTTCAGGAGACCTTTATCAAGGCCATCATGAAAATCAGGGACGGGAAGTATAAGGACAACGGTAAGTTCCTTTTCTGGATCACCAGGATTGCGCATAACGTGATCATCGACCAGTTCCGTGATCTAAAGAGCTCACATATTGTGGATGCTCCGAAAGAGAATGACCTCGGGAATCTGCGTAGTGATGCTGTTTTGGAGTCTGACCACGAAAAGACTCTCGTAAATGAGCAGGTTATGAAAGATGTCAGGCAACTGATGGAAGCACTTCCTGATGTCCAGCGTGAAGTGGTTTACATGCGCTATTTTCAAGAGATGTCGTTTAAGGATATTGCAAAAACCACTGGCGTGAGCATCAACACATCATTGGGACGCATGCGCTATGCGTTGATAAACCTGCGCAGACTCTCGAAAGAGCATAACGTCGAGCTTCATCTGGTTTGACGACAATTCGTAACGTTTTGATTGCCATTAAGGAAATCCTTGGCAGTCATACGCTTTTTGCCTGCGAGTTGGAGTTCCTCAAGCTGGAGGATCTCACCATCTTGGCATGCCACAAAGAGTGTCTTCCCTTCAATAATGATGTCACCAGGGGCTGAAGAAAATCTTTTCAGTCCAGATTTTGAAGATTTATAAATTTTCAACACAGTTTCCTTACCATCGGAAGCCACTATCGTGGTCCAAGCCCCTGGAATGGGCGAGAGACCACGAATGAAATCGTAAATCTGCTTGGCAGGCTGATGCCAGTTGATCTCACAGGTTTCCTTGAAAATCTTCGGAGCAGCCTTTAAAATGGCTGATGGCTGATGGCTGATGGGAGATGTATCATCCTGGGCAATAGAAGCAGGATGACCGTCAGAGGCAAGGATAGCCTCGATGGTCTCTATGCAGATCTCTGCACCAAGATGCATCAGACCATCGTAAACATACTCCACATCAGCTGTGTCAGGGATATCGAAAGTCTTCTGAAGGATGATACGACCCGTATCGATGTCATGGTCGAGGAAGAACGTGGTCACACCTGTCTGGGTTTCGCCATTGATAATGGCCCAGTTGATAGGTGCTGCGCCACGATACTGAGGCAACAGTGCTGCATGGACATTAAAAGTGCCATATTCAGGCATAGCCCAAACCACTTCTGGGAGCATCCTAAAAGCCACAACCACTTGCAGATTGGCCTGATAACTATGCAAAGTCTCCACGAAATCAGGATCCTTCATCTTTTCTGGCTGTAGCACGGGAAGACCTTGCGAGAGAGCATACTGCTTCACTGCTGATGGTTGTAACACACTACCATGTCTACCCACGGGTTTATCCGGCTGTGTCACCACAGCTACCACGTTATACTGATGCTCTACCAAAGCCTGCAGTGTCTCCACTGCAAACTCTGGCGTACCCATAAACACGATTCTCAGATCTTCCTTCTTCATATTATGTCACACAAATAGCTCAGATCTCACAGATTATTACAAGTCTTTCAGACCTTTGATCGTGGCGAGGGGGTCTGTAGCCTTGAACACGTAACTGCCACTGACGAGAACATCGACACCAGCTGCCACAAGACGAGGAGCAGTCTCTGCCTGGACGCCACCATCCACTTCGATAAGCGTACCAAGACCTTTGGCATTGATCATCGCCTTCAAACGTTTCACCTTGTCGATGGTGTTCTCAATGAATTTCTGTCCTCCAAATCCCGGGTTGACACTCATCAACAGCACCATCTCCACATCACCGAGGATATCTTCTAACACAGACACTGGCGTCGATGGATTCAAAGTCACACCAGCCTTCATGCCTGCATTGTGAATTTCCTGAATTGTACGATGAAGATGCACGCTAGCCTCGTAATGCACATTCATCATCATCGCACCCAGTTTCGCGGTCTGAGCGATATAACGTTCGGGGGCATTGATCATATAATGTACGTCGAGGGGTTTCTGACAGGCTTTGGCCACTGCCTCAATCACGGGGAAGCCAAAAGAGATATTAGGAACAAACGATCCGTCCATGATGTCCAGATGAAGCCAATCGGCCTCACTCTCGTTAATCATGCTGATGTCACGGTCGAGATGCAGGAAATCTGCTGCAAGTAATGATGGAGAAACAAGCGCCATATTCCTTATTATTAATAATGTTAAGCAATCAGTTCAGACAAATCTGTGTCTGAGGGTTGTTTTGACTGCGATAGCTATGTGCTATCTGACGGATAATTTCTAATGACAAAGCACTGGGCTTGAACTCTTCAGGAGTAAAATGCTTCATAGGCAATGAATTTTATATGTTATATCTCATAAACGAGGAAATAACATATTTATTATGTTTACAACAAAAAAAATTAATCCTCAGACATATCCGCAACCATTTTGCGGTACATGGTATAGACACGCTGGCGGGAGATATAACCCTGGAGACGGGCATCGGAATCGAGGACAGGAAGCCAGTCTGCACGTGTACGATCAAAGGTACGCATAACCTCCGCCATCGGTGTGGACTCAGAAAGCGTGGCCTTCGGTTCTATCATCAGTTGACTGGAGGTGAAATGATGATAGAGTTCTGTGCGGAACATGACATTCCGAATCTTCATAATCTCCACCTCACCCAGGAGAACACCTGAGGGGTCCAAGACAGGGAGCACCGACGAGTTGCTCCGACTGATTTTATGGACAATCTGTCCCAGTTCCATGTCGGGTGTGACACTCAAGTAATCCCGTTCGATGACCGAATCCAGATTCATCAGTGTCAACACCGCATGATCGGTATGATGGGTAATCAGTTTACCCTCTTTTGCCAACCGGGCCCCATAGATGCTATGCGGTTCAAAGATAATGATCGTGAGATAGGCACAGACAGAGACAATCATCAGCGGCACCAAAAGACTGTAGCCACCTGTGAGTTCCGCAATGAGGAACATACCTGTCAAAGGCGCATGCATCACACCCGACATCACGCCAGCCATGCCCATCAAAGCGAAATTCTTCTCAGGGATATAAACCCCTATCTGATTGATATTCCAAAGACGAGAAAAGAGGAATCCGGTGAAACACCCTACGAAAAGACTCGGTGCAAATGTTCCACCACAACCGCCACCTCCATTCGTGGCAGAGGTGGCAATGACCTTTGTGAGCAATACCAAAGCAATATAACCCAACACCAGACTGCCCTGACCAGAGAAAAGTGAGTTGTTGAGGATCTGGTTCCAGTCGGCCTCAGTGCGACCATTCAACAGGAGATTGATGCTGCTATAACCCTCGCCATAGAGAGAAGGGAACAGGAAGATCAACAAGCTAAGGACGGTTCCTCCGATGGCCAGACGGATATGGGGATGATCCTTGTATTTGGCAAAGATGCCCTCACAAAAACCCATCATCCTGATGAAATACAGGGAGATGAGTCCACAGGAGATGCCCAACAGCACACAGGCTGGGAGGCGTTGGATAGACCACTCACTGTCGAGATGGAAGGAGAACAACGCTGCGTCGCCACTGAAGATATAGGTGAAACAAGTAGCAGTGACACACGACACCAAGATGGGCAGGAGCGATGACATCGTCATGTCGATCATCAGGACTTCAAGGGTGAAGACCAATCCAGCGATAGGTGCCTTGAAGATACCGGCGATGGCACCTGCTGCACCACAGCCCACCAACGTCATCAACGTCTTTCGGTCAAGCTGGAAGAGTTTTCCAAGGTTGGAACCAATCGCAGAACCCGTCAGTACAATCGGTGCCTCTGCTCCCACCGATCCTCCAAAGCCAATGGTAATGGCCGAGGCAATGACAGATGACCACGTGTTATGCGACTTCAGACGTGACTTATTCGATGAGATGGCATAGAGGATACGTGTGATGCCATGGGAGATATTGTCTTTGACGATATAACGCACAAAGAGTGATGTCAGGTAGATACCCACCACAGGATAGACCAGATAGAGCCAGTTGGCCCTGGACTTCTCGAAAGAGCTGGTGAGGAGCATCACAATCTGATTGATGATCCAATGGAGCGAGAAGGCTGCCACAGCCGCAAAGAAACCCACGAGCAATGCCAGGATAAGGATGAACATCCTGTCGCTGACATGCGTCACACGCCATTCGTGCAGGCGATGAAGGTTACTTACGGATAATGGTGACTTCGCCATTGGCTTTCAGTTTGATGATGCTGGAGGGGGTATGAGGTTTGTGTTCTTGGCGACGCGACCAACAGACATAGTCGACCGCCTCTAAGATACGAGGATCAATGTCGCAGTAGTTCTGTGCTGCAGGTTCGCCACTGATATTCGCTGAGGTAGAGACAATCGCTTTCTGGAAACGATAGCATAGTTCTTTGGAGAAAGGCTCATTGGTAATGCGAATGCCAATGCTGCCATCCTCAGCAATAAGGTTCTCCGCCAGATTGATGGCACCATCGAGAATCAATGTCGTAGGCTTTGTTAATTGTTCGCTCGAATCGAGCGAACAATTTATACTATCTAAAAGCTGCCACGCCACATCGGGAACGTTACGGATATAACGTTGGAGACGAGCATCACTGTCGACTAAGCAGATGAGGGCCTTGGAATCATCACGCTGCTTGATGTCGTAGACACGCTTGACGGCCTCAGGGTTGGTGGCGTCACAGCCAATGCCCCAGACAGTATCTGTAGGATAGAGAATCACGCCACCTTTACGCATGGTCTCTACAGCATTTCGAATATCTTCTTCTCTTGTCATCGGAGTAATCGGAATAATCTGAATAATCAGAACTCAGAAGTAAAATGGAACTTGATGTGTTTAAAGTCTTCCTGGGCCATGGAGAGAACATAACCAGAGTCAGCGAGGAAGACATCACGACCCTCCTTGTCCTTCGCCATATACTGGTACTTGCGCTTCTTGAAATTCTCGAGCTCCGCATCATCGTCGCTCTCTATCCAACAAGCCTTGTAGAGATGCACCGGTTCCCAACGACACTTCGCGTTGTATTCGTTCTCCAGGCGATATTGGATGACCTCGAACTGCAACTGACCTACGGTACCGATGATCTTCCGGTTGTTGAATTGGTTGACGAAGAGCTGTGCCACACCCTCGTCCATCAATTGGTCGATGCCCTTCTGCAACTGTTTGGAGCGCATGGGGTCATCATTCTCGATGTATTTGAAAAGCTCTGGCGAGAATGAGGGAAGTCCCCGGAAATGAAGTTGTTCACCCTCAGTCAGGGTATCACCAATCTTAAAGATACCGCCCGTATCAGGCAGTCCCACGATATCCCCTGGCCACGCCTCATCGATGGTAGACTTACGCTGTGCCATGAACTGCGTGGGTGAGGTAAAACGCATGGTCTTGCCCTGACGCACATGCAGGTAAGGTTGGTTGCGCTGGAACTTGCCACTGCACACCTTACAGAAGGCGATACAAGAACGATGGTTGGGATCGATATTCGCGGTGATCTTGAAGATAAAGCCCGTGAACTTCTTCTCCTCGGGTTCCACCTCGCGTTCCTCTGCCTTGGTAGGACGAGGACTTGGGGCAATCTCCACGAAACAATTCAGAAGTTCCTGCACACCGAAATTATTCAGTGCAGAACCAAAGAACACCGGCGCCACCTCAGCAGAACGGTAGGTCTCCACATCAAACTCCGGATAAACGCCATCCACCAGTTCAAGGTCCTCACGCAGTTTGGCGGCATTATCCTCCCCCACTCTTTGGTCGAGGTCAGCACTGTTGATATCGATCTCCACCTTATCCGTCACACGCTGTTTATCAGGTGTGAAGAGGTCGAGTTTCTGTTCGTAGATATTATAGACGCCCTTGAACTTCGCACCCTGGTTGATAGGCCATGACAAAGGACGTACCTTGATCTCGAGCTCCTGTTCGAGTTCATCGAGGAGGTCAAAGGGATCCCGTCCCTCACGGTCCATCTTATTGATAAAGATGATCACAGGTGTCTTACGCATGCGACAGACCGTCATCAGTTTACGTGTCTGCGTCTCAACACCCTTGGCCCCATCGACCACGATGATAGCCGAGTCAACAGCCGTGAGGGTTCGGAAGGTATCCTCGGCAAAGTCCTGGTGACCTGGGGTATCGAGGATATTCACCTTATATTCAATATCCTTGCCCTCCGGTGTATAATCAAACTCCATCACCGAGGTGGAGACAGAGATACCACGTTGTTTCTCAATGTCCATCCAGTCGGAGGTGGCAGTCTTTTTGATCTTGTTGTTCTTGACAGCACCAGCCACCTGGATCTGTCCTCCAAAGAGGAGGAATTTTTCTGTTAATGTCGTCTTACCGGCATCAGGGTGCGAGATAATCGCAAATGTTCTTCTTCTATCTATCTCTGGATTCATAATTTTGCAATGCATTCAGCGAGGGATTCTTCCCAATAGGGCACCTCAATGTTATAAGTCTGTTTAATCTTGGTCTTATCAAGGACCGAGTAATGCGGGCGTTTTGCAGGCGTAGGATATTCCGAAGTATGTAAAGGTCGTACATGACAGGTGGTGATACCTGCGATGCGATGAATGGCCTTGGTGAAGTCGTACCAGGAGATAACCCCCTCGTTGGAGAAATGATAAACACCCGGTACAATTCCCTGTTCGATAGCAGCGAAGATGGCCACAGCCAGATCACGTGCATAAGTCGGTGTGCCTATCTGGTCGAAGATGACCCCCAGTTCAAGTTTCTCCTTACCCAGACGAATCATCGTCTTCACGAAGTTATTGCCGAAGGTGGAATAGAGCCAGGCGGTACGGATGATCATCGATTGTTCACAGAACTTCTGTACATTCAATTCACCCACCAGTTTCGTCTTCCCATAGACACTATTCGGACAAGTATCCGCCTCCTCGGTATAAGGCGTATGTTGGGTACCATCGAAAACATAATCGGTGGAGATCTGGATCATCCATCCTCCCCGTTTTCCGATGGCTACTGCCAAATAAGCAGGTGCCTCCGCATTCAATTTCGTGCAGAGTTCCTCATTCTCCTCTGCCTTGTCGACAGCCGTATATGCCGCACAGTTGACAATGCCATCAATGGCGTTGGCTTCAATGAAGGTCTCGATGGCCTCTTGGTTGGTGATATCCAACTCAGCCACATCCGTATTAAAATAGGTATGCTGGGGGTGACTTTCCTCCAGCAACTGAATTTCGTTTCCCAATTGGCCATTACAGCCAGTAATCAAAATATTCATTATTCGAACTTTAAACCTTCTTCTTTATCCTTTTTATAATAGTCTGAAAGCATACCAATAAACGTCGTAATCTCCTTGATGGCATGGGCAGTATCAGGAGAGATATCCTTATGTTGCAGACGGAGGAGCATGACACCATAGAGAGAATTAAAACATGTCTCAATCTCATTCTCCTCCTTGTTAGCCCCACGATTGCGCAATTCTACGATAAAAGGCAGCACCTTGTAGTATTCTGCATTGTAGAATGGGAATTTGGAGGACTGGAGGAGTTGGTTATGCAGTTCAATGAGCATCTGCATCGTCACCTGATTGATCTGCAGATGTCCCTTTTCGCGACACCCCTCTTGGTTCATCATCCGGATAAGGTTCCCAAACCAGTCGAGCTCCTCTTCCTTCTGTTCATCGGTATAGTCAAAGCGTGCCACCCACTCGTCGCGAATGCGTCTTAGCGAACAGTCGAATGCTCTGATAGTATCCTCGACCTGCCACATATACAGCAGATACTCGGCAATATTCTTCTTTCTTAAATCCTGAGATATATACACGATTTACAATTTGACAATTTACGATCTACCATTTAGAACCTTAACAGGTTGGTTGTGGTGCCCAATAGCATGATGATGGAGCCAACGACCACAGCTGCACCAATGACCTGGTTAATAATACGTATACCATTAGTATCGAATTTCGTGCGGATCTGATCGACCAGCCAGGTCAGTCCCCACCACCAGAGCAACGCTCCTCCCACGATACTGGCAAAGCCCACGAGCATCTCAAAGGGATGGTTGGGCAGCACGAAGGCAAACTGAGCGAACGTAGCCAGGAAGAGGAAAATGATGAGCGGATTAGAGAACGTGACCAAGAAGGCCGTCCACGTATTATACCAGAGTGTACCTTTCTGTTGTCCCGACTGGTGCATTTTCCTCGTAGGATCGGTGCGATAGGTATACAGTCCAAAGCAAAGTAACATGATACTTCCCGCTATCTGGAGGTAGAACCTATTCTGATCGTTGTTGATGAGATCCATGACAAACGACATACCGAAACCAGCAAAGCCAGCATAGATGATATCACTGGCCGCAGCACCGATTCCTGTGGCAAAGCCATACCAGCGTCCTTTGTTCAACGTTCGCTGGACACAGAGGATCCCCACAGGACCCATCGGGGCACTGGCAATCACGCCTATCATCATTCCCTTGAAGATGAAATCCAGGATATTTATCGGTACATGAAACGGCATAACGGCTGCAAAATTACAAAAAATAATTGAGATAACCTATTTTTCGCTGTCTTTTTTCTTTGTATTGATACGAATGCTCATAATGGTCAAGTCGTCATTGGACTCTGCCCCATCACGATGCGTCTGGACAGCACCATAGAGCGACTCAATGACCTGTTGGGCACTAGCCTCAGGCATCGTCTGCAGCAGAGTAATGATCTGATCATCACCAAACTGCTCCTGTTGACGATTCTCTGCCTCATTGAGACCATCGGAGTAGACCACGAGCATCTTACCGCTGACATCGTCGAGACGTTCACCATCGTAGTCGAGGCCCGGCCACAAGCCAATGGGTGCATTCGGCAATATCTCAAGGAAGGCACCACCCAACCTGTCGCCCAAATAAGGCGGGTTATGACCAGCGTTACAGAAGTCCATCGCCCCTGTGTTCAGGTCTATACGTCCGATGAACATCGTGACGAACATACCCTGTTCATTGTCCTCTGAGAGGGCCGCATTCATACGTGTGGCAATCTCTGCGGGCATCATGTGCTGGGTTGCTAATGTCCGGAAGAGACGTGTGGCCTGTGCCATGAAGAGAGAAGCCGGCACACCCTTACCACTCACATCGCCCAAGCAGAAGTATAGTTCATCACCCATGAGCAGATAACCATAGAGATCACCACCCACCTCCTTGGCCGGTTCTATTTTTGCATAGATATCCAGTCCTTCACGATTAGGGAAGATATTCGGCACCATCGACATCTGTATATCTCGGGCAATACGCAATTCACTCTCGATACGCTCACGATGGGCTGTCGCCTCCTCCAATTGGTCATAAGCCACCTGCAGTTTCTCATGCGCCACACGCAAACGATGCGTAGATTTACGTTTATGTAAGGAGTAAATGATCAGGAACATGATGATGAGCAGGAGAGAAACAGCCGTGGCCCACATCCGCTGTCGGGAGAGGTCTGCCTCTTTCTGAAGGATCTCCTGTTCCTTGCCCTGAGTGTCATAGAGGGTGGCCAACTCAGCCGTGGCACTATTTTTCTGACCTGTAATCGCCGAATCGAGTACATTGAGGATATTCTCTGCCGCCACTCTAGCCGAATCCCTGCGTCCCGCCTCTTTATTAGCTCTGAACTTAGGGAGCATGTACAGTTGGATGTTATCGAGTGAGGCCTCCATGCCCCAGTGCTCAATCGCCTGATCGAGGTAACGGTAGTTATCTGCCGCCTCCTGGTAACGTTCTGCCATAACGAGGTAGTCATTCGCATTGATGTGCCCCGGAGCCGTCTTCGAGTAATCTGTCTGGAGAAAAGCCTTGTAGGCCTCTTCTGCCTGATCCTTCTTGCCCAATCCTTGTTTGGCCACAGCCCGCATGATCTCAATACGTCCCTGGTACTCATCGAAGTAATCCTTACGTGCATCACGTTTCTGACGATACTTGTCGAGGAGCATCTCCGTGCGGTCAATCCAATAGATGGACTCCGCATAGCGCCGGGTGTTGATATACGCCATACTTGTATAGACCGTACCCAAGACCGCCTCTTGGAAACCACGACTTGTAGAATCAGACTGCCAACGATTGGCATAATGTCCTCGTGCTGTCAGGAAACTCTCTTTGGCCTCCTCGTCCTGTCCGAGGTTGATCTGACAACAACCAATATTATTAAGGAGGATGGCATAATCGATATCCGAACCAATGCCAGACTCTTCCATCTTCTTGACCGCAGGGATGGCTACAACTAGAGAACCCTCATAGTCACCCTTGACAAGCAAGAGTTCTGAGAGTCTGCGGGCACATTTATTATAGCTCAGCTGGTCCTCATCGGTTTTCACCTCACACTCGATAGCCTTGCGATAGTTGATCTCCGACATGCGGTAATGTCCCTGATGGTAATAGGCCACACCACGCCAGCGATTAGCATCGAGCTCAGAGAGAAGGCCTTGTTGTTCGTAGGTATTGGCCAGAATAATCATACTGTCATATTCCATCCTGACACCCACATCAAACAAGATACTATCAGCCTTACTGGCCTTCGGACTATGCCCCATCTGCTCATGACAGGAGATAAACACCCATGTCATCAACAAAAGAATCTGCCACGTGAGATAGCGTTTAATTTTCATATTCAGTCTTTGTATACACTTTGCGTATGCAAAGTTACAATATAATTTTGAAATTGCAAGCATTTCACGCAGAAATATTTATAATATGTGTGGTTTATTGCTGACGAAAGGTTAATTTCCGTAAAAATGACTTTCAATTGTAAGTTTTTTCGTAATTTTGTAGCTTGAAAGAATGATACGAAAGAAATTATCATAAAACTATAAAACAATGGAACAACAGAATGCAATGAAGCCGTATGTAATCGGCTTGGATCTTGGAGGCACAAACTCCGTTTTTGGTATTGTCGATTCCCGTGGTGACATTAAAGCCACAACCGCCATCAAAACCGGTGGTTACGAGAAAGTAGAAGATTATGTAGACGCCTGTGTAGACGCACTACAGGTCATCATCGATCAAGTAGGTGGTATTGAGAAGATCAAGGCCATGGGTATTGGAGCACCAAATGGTAATTATTATAAAGGTACGATTGAGTTTGCACCCAATCTCCCTTGGGCTCATCATGGCGTCGTACCTCTGGCACAATTGTTCAGTGAACGTCTGAACAATATCCCTGTGGCCCTGACCAATGATGCCAATGCCGCTGCCATCGGAGAGATGGTCTATGGCGTGGCCAGAGGTATGAAGAATTTCATCGTGATCACTTTAGGTACGGGCGTAGGCTCAGGTATCGTCGTGAACGGTCAGTTGCTCTATGGTCATGACGGTTTTGCTGGAGAATTAGGTCATGTGACCATGGTCAGAGGTGAAGAAGGTCGTATGTGCGGTTGTGGAAGAACCGGTTGTCTGGAAGCCTATTGTTCCGCCACAGGTGTTGCACGTACTGCCCGCGAACTGTTGGCTACGACCACACGTCCAAGTCTGTTACGCGACATGAAACCTGAGGACATCACAAGTTTGGATGTATCCATCGCCGCCGGAAAAGGCGATGAGTTAGCCAAAGAGATATATGATTTTACGGGAAAGATGCTTGGTGAGGCCTGTGCAGACTTTGCAGCCTTCAGCAGTCCTGAGGCATTTATCTTCTTCGGAGGTATGGTCAAAGCAGGTGAATTAATTATGAAACCCATCCGTGAAGCCTACAACGCCCATGTACTTAAGATCTTCAAGGATAAGGCTCAGTTCCTTGTGAGCGGTTTGGACGGTGCCAGTGCCGCCGTGCTAGGTGCCAGTGCCATCGGTTGGGAAATTCAATAAAAAATGGAGGTTGGTGCAGGACGCTACCAACCTCTCTATAAAAAAAAGATAAGGTGAATCAGCAAATGGCTGATAAGAATCTTATCGGCCGCAAATATACGAGTTATTTATTTAACTTGCAAGTTTTTTGGCAAAAAAGTGACTTTTTTCGATGATTTTGTCGAGTAAAAGTCACTTTTTGTATGTTTTCCCTAAAAAAAAGTGCCAAAAATTTGCAAGAATGACAGAAACTCCTTACCTTTGTCCCCGAAAAAATATAATCGTTAAGATATGAAGTGTCAGAACAACATTTGGTGGTGGCAGTGCTCGAGATCAAAAACGTCGCGAGACTAATCGCCCTATCTGTTATTCAACGAAGATATAAGAGGCTCATCGCGACAGCGGTGAGTCTTTTTTCATTCAGTACACAACACAAATAAAAAAATATATAGAAAGATGAAAAGTTATCAAGTAGACGAAAATGGTTTTTACGGAGAGTTTGGTGGTACGTATGTACCAGAGATTCTTTACAAGTGCGTGCATGACCTACAGGAAGCCTATCTGCCGATCATCGAGTCGGAGGCCTTCAAACGCGAGTATCACGCCTTGTTGAAGGACTATGTAGGAAGGCCCTCGCCTCTGTACTATGCCCAGAGGATGAGTGAGCAGTATGGTTGTAAGCTCTATTTGAAGCGTGAAGACCTGAACCACACCGGTGCCCACAAGATCAACAACACCATCGGTCAGATTCTCATGGCCAAACAGATGGGCAAGACCCGTATCATCGCAGAGACAGGCGCTGGTCAGCATGGTGTGGCCACTGCTACTGTCTGTGCACTGATGAACATGCAGTGTGAGGTATTTATGGGTGCCACCGACGTAGAGCGTCAGCACACCAACGTAGAACGCATGAAGATGTTAGGTGCCCAGGTACATCCTGTACGTACGGGCAACATGACACTGAGTGACGCCTGTAGTGAGGCCATCAGAGACTGGTGTTGTCATCCCCAGGACACGTTCTATATCGTTGGTTCCACGATGGGTCCTCATCCCTACCCCGACCTCGTAGCCAGGATGCAGAGTGTAATCTCTGAGGAGATCAAATGGCAGTTGGAAGAAAAGGAAGGCCGTGATTATCCCGACTACCTCATAGCCTGTATCGGAGGAGGCTCAAATGCTGCTGGTACCATCTACCACTATATGAATGATGAGCGTGTGAAGATTGTCCTGGCAGAGGCTGGAGGACATGGATGGGAGACCAATCATACTGCTGCTACTATCCACAAAGGCACGGTCGGTATCCTGCATGGTGCCAAGATGTTGGTAATGCAAGATGAAGACGGTCAGATTGAGGAGGCCTTTACCATCAGTGCCGGACTGGACTATCCCGGTGTAGGTCCCATGCATTGTAACATGGCCAAGCAAGGTCGTACACAGGTGTTAAGCATCAATGACGACGAGGCTATCTATGGCGGTTATGAACTGACCCGAATGGAAGGCATCATCCCTGCTATTGAGAGTGCCCATGCCATTGCCGCGTTGAAGAAGCTCCACTTCAAGAAAGACGATGTGGTAGTGCTGACAGTGAGTGGCAGAGGAGACAAGGACGTGGAAACGTACTTGAAAAACAAAGCCATGGCCAAGGAATATGGAAATTTTTAAACAACGAATTTAACCAATTTCACGAATTATGAATACATTCAAATTCATAACAACCAGTAAGACGATATTGGCGGATCTGTATACGCCGGTAGGTGTCTATATGAGACTGAGAGATCTCTATCCGCAGAGTGCGCTGATGGAGAGTTCCGACTATCACGACAAGAGCAATGCCCGCTCGTTTATAGGTCTCCATCCCATCGCCAGTGTCGCCATTGGTCATGGAAAAGCTACCATCAACTACCCTGACGGAAGTGTTTTAGAGGAGATGATTCGTCTTGACTTCCAAGCTGAGCATGCCATTAACGCACTTCTTAAACGAATTGAAGTAAAAGGCAGGGATTCAGAGTTTTGTGGATTATTTGGTTACACCTCATTTAATGCCGTCAGGTATTTTGAGAACATCCCCGTGAAGGATGAGACACAGGAAAAGAACGATGCGCCAGATGTATTGTATGTATTATATAAAGAGGTGATTGTGTTCGACCATCATAATAATACGCTGAAGGTGGTGAGCCTATCCGAGAACTCGGAGTACTCGGAGAACTCAGAGATCTTGACAATACTAAAGGCCATGAACAAAGCCAATGTCCAGGCCTACGATTTCCATCCCGTAGGAGAGGTATCGAGTACCCTGACTGATGATGAGCATCGTGAAAATATCCGTAAAGGAATTCAACATTGTCTGCGCGGTGATGTCTTTCAGATTGTACTGAGCAGACGGTTTATCCAGAAGTACGAAGGTGATGATTTCAAACTCTATCGTGCCCTGAGAAGCATCAATCCGAGTCCCTATCTCTTCTACTTTGACTTCGGCGGATTCAGGATCTTCGGTTCCTCACCAGAGACCCATTGCAGGATTCTGGGTAGGAAAGCCTATATCGACCCCATTGCCGGTACCACCAAGCGTACAGGTGACGAGGAATCCGACAGACAAGGAGCTGAATACCTGCGTAATGATCCCAAGGAAAATGCCGAACATGTGATGCTGGTAGACCTCGCCCGTAATGACCTGAGTCGTAATTGTCATGGGGTGAAAGTGGACTTTTATAAGGACCTACAGTATTATAGTCACGTGATTCACCTCGTCTCACGTGTCTCTGGTGAACTCGATGAGGGTGCAGATCCCATCAAGGCCTTTATCGACACCTTCCCCGCAGGAACCCTCTCCGGTGCCCCGAAGGTCAGGGCCATGCAGTTGATCTCTGAATACGAACCCCATAACCGCGGGGCCTATGGTGGGTGTATCGGTATGATAGGTCTCGACGGAAGCCTGAATCAGGCCATCACCATCCGTACGTTTGTCTCGAGAAATGGTGAACTGTGGTTCCAGGCTGGTGGCGGCATCGTTGCCAAAAGTGATGTGGAATATGAGTTGCAGGAAGTGAATAACAAGCTCGGTGCACTCAGGAGAGCCATTATGCAAGCAGAAACCCTCTAAAACACAACGTTATGAAAGTAGTCATTATAGATAATTACGACTCATTTACGTATAATCTGAGTCATTTGATCAAGGAACTAGGCGCGGAGGTAACTGTACTGCGCAATGACCAGTTCAAATTAGAAGACCTGGAACCGTACAATAAGATTGTGCTTTCACCAGGTCCAGGCATTCCCTCTGAGGCAGGATTGCTGTTGGATGTCATCCGCTGCTATGCAGGAAAGAAGCCTATCCTGGGGGTCTGTCTGGGACATCAGGCCATTGGAGAGGCGTTTGGTGGAAAACTGGAGAACCTCTCTGATGTCTTCCACGGTGTTGCCACTCCCTGTCGTATCATCACTGATGACCCTCTTTTCAGTGGTCTGGAGCGAGAGATCACCATCGGACGCTATCATTCCTGGGTGGTATCGAAAGAAGCCTTCCCTGATTGTCTGGAAGTGACAGCAGAGAGTCCTGAGGGACAGATCATGGCCTTGCGTCACAAGACTTTGAACGTGAGAGGCATCCAATTCCATCCGGAGAGTGTACTCACCCCCGATGGCAAGAAAATGATACAAAACTGGCTATTTCTTTAAAAACACAAATATGGAACAGACAATGAAAGGCTATCTCTTCCGCCTGTTGAATCACGAAGAGCTCTCCCGCGAGGAGATGAAAACGATTTTGATTGGTATCACCCATTCAGAGTATCCCAACGAACAGA
>JAEEGG010001936.1_pt1 | contig 54473 bp, 28 predicted proteins | sample 9134161 | NCBI WGS metagenome assembly JAEEGG01 (sample SAMN16246543, study PRJNA631951) | gut metagenome | biome: gut microbiome; feature: rumen; material: CR-attached | host: Bos | place: Iran: Karaj | collected 2018-10 | reverse complement strand
CCGTCCGGGCTGGTTCTACCACGAGACGGAGAACGAACACGTGAAGAGTCTATCGAAACTGATGGATACCTATTATAAATCAGTAGGCCGTAACTCTACCCTACTCCTCAATTTCCCCATCGCACCGAATGGCCGCATCCATCCCACCGATAGCCTGCGCGGCATCGCGTTTAAGAAGATGATCGACAAAGTTTTCAAAGAAAACTTAATTGATAATGGAAAATGGATAATGGATAATGGGGCCGAAGGCAATTATCAATTATCGTGGACCAAGCCTACCGCTTTCAACCGTTTCCTCGTTGAAGAAGACATCGCACAAGGTCAGCGGGTGAAGAAATTCACGCTCGAAGCACTCGTCGACGGCAAATGGCAGCCGATGAAGGATGCACTCGTGGAGGACGGGAAAGACGGTCTGACCACCATCGGCCACCGCCGCATCATCTGCTTCCCCACCGTCACAGCCACCCAGCTCCGATTCACCATCACCGACAGCAAGGCCAAACCCATCATCAAACGCCTAGGCGTCTATCTCGCTCCGGAGCTCACTGCCGACATCCCGGACTCTGGCGAGAAGAAATCATCTGCCCTGCACATCTTCTTCAGCAGTCCAACGCAGATGATGATCGACTGGGATCAGGATCAGACCTTCACCACCTTCCGCTACCTGCCGCCTCAGGACACAAAGGATGGCATCATCACCCACTACACCCTCTGGGGCTCTACCGACTGGAGTCACTGGACCAAGCTCGCCTCAGGCGAATTCTCGAACATCGTCAACAATCCCATCTGGCAGACCATTACCTTCCCTACCACGAAGGTCCGCATCCTCAAACTCGATGCAGACCGTCTGGCAGAAGGCACCCGCATGGGCTACGGCGATATCGACGTCAAATAGACCTACCGGGACGGCTTTACTTGTTTATATATGCTTTACCTTTGGATATATAAATACCTTTTTGAGAAGGCTTACCATACAAGCGTCGGCCGTTGAAATCATAACAGCGTTCGCGGTCAATGGTACGGGCAACAGGATAGATACCCGCAGGTACTGGCAACCCCATGTCGATGGTCAGCGACAAGTCGTCTGTCTGGTTCTCCCGCCCTGCGATACCATAGGGCGACAGGTCTTTCAGCATACTGCAGAACATTTCGTAGCAGCCAGGCATGAGACTGTTGATTATGTCGTTAGAGAACAGAGTGAAAAGATTGTCTGTATTTACCTTGTACTCGTCACCTTCGGCATGGATGATATAGGCATCGGTTACATCATTCGCCAAGACCGTGACCGTCGGTTCAAGAAAGGTGGCCAGCTCCTCACCAAACTTCTCCCTGAGCTTAGCCATCCCTTTCTCCTTGACAGGGCGCATGATGGCCGCATGAAGACGGACTTTCGCACTATCGGCAGAGAACTCATCATGACCTGCTATGCTGGTGACATGACCAGTGGCTACCTTCAGTTCTGAAAGGTCTCTACTGAATAGCAGTTCACGGTAGTCACAGGGATATGACGCCAATGAGCCTGTAGCAATGTCATAGATAGGCTCTGTCAGGCTCTCATTGAAATCCTTGGCGATGTCTGAGATATGGAAATGACCTGTCAAGATCACCTTCACCCCGGCATCAATCAGCCGTTGACGGATTTCGTCTGAATGATTGATGACCGTCGTACTGATGAACAGGTCGGCATTGGTGATATGCAGGTTGAGCGCATGGTGCATCATGACGAGGACTTTCTTGCCGGCAGCGGTGGCAGCAGAAGCCTGCTTACATACCCAGTCGAGTGTCTCGGCGGAGATACTGGCATTCTTACCAGAGTTGATGCCGATGATAACAAGTCCGTCTACAGGTTCACAGCAGTAGGTCATCGATGGGCCATCGAACACCGACCCCGCTCCATAGCCATAATCGGCATAGAGTCTGGCAAACTCCTCAAGTGAGGGCGATGCCACCGGGAGGGTGCTTTCACCATCGAAGGCCACCGCTGCGTTTCCCCTGTCTATATCGTGATTGCCAGGAATGACCAGCGTCATGATACCTAACGCTTTGAGTTCATCGAGTTTCTTCACAACATACTCATGGCTGACTGTCTCACCATCTTTCGTCAGGTCGCCTGTGATCAGCACCAGCTTCGGCTGGATGGCTTTGATACGTTCAACTGCTTCATCGAGCAATGGCCGACTGAAGTCGAGCAACTTTCTGTCAACAGCCACCAGATTCCTCCAGGCTGGTCCATCGTTTACCAACAAGGAGGGTGCCGTCAGATGGAGGTCCGACAGCACAACGATCTTGGTCTGCGCCACGATGGTCTGTGCCAACACTAAACACAATATGATGATAAGTTTTCGCATCTTATTTGAAAATCAGATGAAGCCACCGGTGTTTCGGAGGCAAAGATACGAAAAAAAACCGAAAAATGTTTCTAATTAGTCCATAATTGTTTCAAATTGTAGAATCTTGTTGTGCGTATGGAAAATAATCCGTATCTTTGTGGCAAAAATCAGATGACAATGAAACGAAACATTCACTTTCTACTGGGGCTGATGTTGGCCCTGTCTTCTCATTTTTCAGTGGCACAAATCCACGACTGGGAGAATCCGGCAGTACTGGGTATCAACAAACTGCCGTATCATGCGACGCTGCAATTGCCGTCGAAGGAAAAAGAATGTAATGAGATTGTGAGTCTCGACGGACAATGGCTGTTCCGCTGGAGCCGGAATCCGGAAGAAAGGATTGTGGACTTCTATCGTGAGGACTATGACGTGAGTCAGTGGGGGAAGATCACGGTGCCCGGCAACTGGCAGACACAGGGTTACGGCATACCTATTTATATTAATATCAACTACCCGTTTGTGAAGGATCGTCCACGTGTGACAACAGAGCCACCGAAAGACTGGACGGCCTACGAGAACCGCAACCCTGTGGGACAGTATGTGACGTTTGTCGATGTCACAAAAGAAATGCTTTCAAAAAATCTGATTCTGCATTTCGGCGGTGTCCACTCAGCGATGTATCTCTGGATCAATGGCCAGAAGGTGGGCTATAGTCAGAACTCGATGTCGCCGGCAGAGTTTGATGTGACGAAATTCCTGCACGAGGGAAAGAACAAACTCGCAGTGGAGGTGTATCGCTGGAGCGACGGCAGTTATCTGGAGGATCAGGACTATTGGCGACTGTCGGGCATCTTCCGTCCTGTACAGCTGTGGGTAAGGCCGCTGGTGCATATCAGCGACTATCAGGTGACGGCAGAGCCGAACAACGACTATTCGCAGGCGGAAGTGAAGGCTCGCATCAGCCTCTGCAACACCGGCAAGAAAACAGCAAAGAATCTTCAGGCGGTGCTTCAGATAAATACTGCATCGGACAAACACGTTGCAAAAAAAATCCCGATGCTGGTATCTGGCGACACGATGACCGTGGAACTCACTTGCACCTTGGAGCATCCGCAGCTCTGGTCAGCGGAAAAGCCGAATCTCTATCCGTTCAGTGTGGAGTTGCAGGATGAGAAAGGTCAAGTTGTGGAGCACTTCGACTACCACTTCGGCGTGAAGAAGGTGGAGATCGCGGGTGAGGTGTTTAAGATCAACGGCAAGAACGTGAAATTGCGCGGTGTGAACCGTCACGACCACCATCCGAAGACTGGCCGCTACGTGGATGATGCCACCTACGAAGAGGATATCCGACTGATGAAGCAGGCGAACATCAATTTCCTGCGCACCTCGCACTATCCCGATCGCGAATACCTCTACGAACTCTGTGACCGTTGGGGCATCTACGTAATGGACGAGGCCAACCACGAGACCCACGGCTACGGCTATGCTAACCAGGTGATGGGAGAAGACCTGACCTTTCAGAAGGCCCATGTGGACAGGGCTGAGTCGTTGGTGAAGCGCGACTTCAACCATCCCTGCGTCATTCTCTGGAGTCTGGGCAACGAGGGCGGCGTAGGTCCGAACATCGAGGCAATGTATAATAAGGTACGCGAGTTGGACAGCACTCGCCCACCCTTCTACGACAGCGACCGCCGCTACTCCGCCATCTGGGACGACAGCTATCTCTATCCCGAAGACCTGAAGAAGAATGCCCAGCAAGTCACCGACAAGCCCTTTATGATGCGCGAATATGCTCACGCGATGGGTAATTCCTGCGGCAATCTGCAGGAGTACTGGGATGTGATCTATGCCGACTCCAGCATTTGTGGCGCTGCCATCTGGGACTGGGTAGATCAGGGACTTAAACTCAGCCCTGACGGGGCTGAGTTTAAGTACGGCGGGGACTTCGGCGACAAGCCGAATGACGGACCGTTCTGCATCAACGGCCTGATTGCGCCCGACCGTAAGCCACATCCGCACTATTACGAGGTGCAGAAGGTGTATCAGCCGATTCAGTTTGTGCAAAAGGATTCTACTATCTGCATCATCAACCGAGATTTCTTCACCAGTATCGATGAATACGAATACTATTGCGAAGTCTACCACAACGGTGAACTGGTGACAGGTGAACTGGCAAGAGTTAAAAACGGACAGTTTGATATCCCCTATCCTTACTTCCCCTATGATGACCCCGAGCTCATTCTGAATGTCTACGCCCGTCTGAAGAAGGCCACCCCTTGGGCTCCCGAGGGATTCGTGGTAGCCCGTGAGCAGTTCATCTTAAAACCGGCAGAGTTCTGGGCTGCCATTGGTGGCGAAGATGCCAAGATATCACAGAGGGACGGTTCTTTTGTTACATCTGCCGGCAACATCACCATCGACAAGACCGGGGCTCTTACCTCGTGGATTGCCAATGACAAGCAGATGCTCCAGGCCCCACTCGAGCCCTACTTCTGGAAACCGGAGAATGACAACCAGAGTGCAGCCCATTTTGCCGACCGCACAGCCGTGTGGAAAGATGCTGCCGAAAAGCGCACCGTCAAGTCTGTCCGCACTGAAGGTAATCAGGTGATTGCCGACATGTCACTACCAACGATAGGTGCTGACCTCACGATCACCTATACCCTCAAGGCAGACGGTCGTATCATGGTGGATATGGACTATCGTCCCACAGCCACAAACATCCCTTTGATGCCGAAGTTCGGTATGCGGATGCGTCTGCCGAAGGACTTCACGCAGATTAAATACTACGGTCGCGGCCCTTGGGAGAACTATCCCGACCGCAAGGGTTCCGCCTTCCTCGGCATCTACGAGATGCCACTCAGCGACTACGAGACCGAATACATTCATCCGCAGGACAACGGCAACCGCTGTGACATCCGCTGGTTTAAGATCTCGACAGAGAAATCCGAGAACTCCGAGAATTCTGAGAACTCGGACTATACCATCAGAATCGAGGGACTTCAGCCCCTCTGTATCCGTGCCTGGGACTATGGCGAGGAAGACCTAGAAGGCGTGCGCCATCCGAACGAAATAAACCGTGGACGCTTCGTCAATCTGAACATCGACCTCAGCGTTCACGGTGTTGGCGGTGCAGATACCTGGGGCAAGCGTACCCTACCCCAGTACACCATCGACGGCAATCAGCCGCACCACTATTCGTTTATACTATCTATTCCGTAGACTTTCGGTTTCCTCGCGCTTAACCTTGAAGAAACGGTCGATGAAATCAACCTGTTCACGGTTGGGACGCATGATGAGCGAGGCACCATTGGAGAACTGCATCGTAGTGGGCTTCGAGTCATCGAAGGTGGGCCAGTAAGGCAGACCTTTGCCATTAGGATTACCCGTCTTGGCGAAGTTCACCCAATACTGCTGCATGATCTCTGCCACAGCGGCCTCTGCGGGATATTTCTCAGGTTGTGTGAGGAACTCGCCGTTGAGATAAAGGATATCATCGGCATGAGCTACACCACGACGGAGCGGATTCTGTGAGAAGCTGCGCGTAGAGGGTTGGGCCAGATAGGCGGCATAAGCAGCACTCTTGCCCGTCTTCGACTGCAGGTTGACCCAGGCGTATGACGGCCAGGCAAAACCCATATCACGGAAAGCGTCACCGTTTGCATGCCAAGCCTCTTCGTCAGTACGACCGGGATAGACCTTCATCGCCTCGTCGGCCATATCGCCGAACATGCGGCGGGCAGACTGCTGATAGGCCTCAGCCTTGATGTTGGCAGGCGTGAAGAGTGCCCCCTCATCAGAGTTGGTCATCACAATCACAGGCACATCATTATACTCACCACGCTCGTAGAGACGGTATTGGTCGTCGCAAATGACATAGCCGTCGACACAAGGCCAGAAGCCACCAAAGCCCACATTGCCGTCGCAAAGCGCCATCGCATCCATCTGACGGAGTTGCTTCAGATTCTTTTTCTTCAGATGTTTCTGGAAGGCGAGGCCCTGCTGTTCGGCACCCTTCTGCGAGGCATCCAGACCCAACGAACGCGGCTGGTCGCTCCAAGGGGCAAACGAACCGCCGCTCTGACTGATACAACGGTGGAAAAGCCCTCTTGCTAACGGCGAGGCACAAAGCATGCTACAGCTGATGGCACCCGCACTCTCACCGAAGATGGTAACGCAAGTGGGGTCACCACCGAAGTTCGCGATGTTGCGCTGCACCCACTGGAGGGCGAATATCTGATCCAACAGACCATAGTTGCCCGAATGTCCTTCGGGATTCTCCTTCGTCAGTTCCGGATGAGCCATAAAACCAAGGGCACCCGTACGGTACTCGATGCTGACGATGACCACACCACGCATGGCAAGATGTTTCCACAAGTCACCGCCATAGTGCTCCGTCTGGAAGCCGCCACCATGAATCCATACCATCACGGGGAGTTTGTCGGCTACAGACCTGGCCGGGGTGGCGATGCCGAGATAGAGGCAGTCCTCGCTCATCATGTCGGCCGTACGTCCGGGACGTGTGGGCTGCGGGGGCAGCGGACCGAACTTATCGGTCTTAAGCACACCCTCCCAGGGCTTCGGAGGCTGCGGTGCCTTCCAGCGCAGATTACCTACGGGAGGCGCTGCGTAAGGAATGGCTTTATAGACTGCAAGCGTTCCATCGAGAACACCCTCGATGTCGCCTGTTTCCACATGAGTCTTCACCAGGGGCTGTCCCTGTACGTCTGCCGCCATCATCATGGCACAGACGGTCAGCATGATCATCAAATACCTTTTCATATCGTTATTCATTTGTTATTATCTCACAATGACCTTCTTTCCATTCTTAATATAGACACCCTTAGTAGGATGCATAACTTTCTGACCCTGCAGGTTATAGTAGACATCAGCATCGGGTGTGACAACCGCACCACGAATATCGGTCTCACCCTTCGGCACCAGATAGGCGGCACGGAGATTGACCGTATTGTTCCAGTCGACCTTCAGCACATTGAGATGCAGGAAATTCTCCTTGCGGTTTTTTCCATCGGTATCGGCCATGTTCTTGAGATCAGCCAAGGGCACAACAATACACTGTAAGGCTGCATCCCAGTACGGATCGCTCTCGTTGAACGATACGATGATCTCCTTTCTTGGCCCATGATCGACCAGACGGTTGGCGAGGATACGCAGACGATCGCCCGTACCACGAAGCACCAGTTCGTCGTAGGCGCTGAGATCAGCATAGCGGTTGTACTCTACATTGCCGAATCCTGCCACAGCAGTACCGCCGCCGGCATTCACGCCCATATTCCACTCTACGTTAACCGGCGTGTCAAGAGGTTTGGCTGAAGCACCAGTACCATTCCACTCATGGAACATCGAGGCAGTCAGCTTCACCCATGACTCCGGAGCCACGAAGTCATCGATATTCACAAAGCTGAGAATATCAGACAGTACGATATCCGTCCGATAGGGGAAATAATCGTTCAGCAGGCGGTTACGTTCTTTCTTATACGTATCATCAACGGTATATAGTTTGCCTTTCGACTGCCACTGATGGACGTCACGACGATAGTCACCCCATCGGGCAGCCTCAGCGTAAATAGCCTTTGAAATGGTATTGTAAAGACTGTCCCAGACTTCCACGACCGACTGTTGTCCGAGGAACCCGTCGTCGGAAAGCAACTCCTTGGCGCGATGCACGTAGCGACGGGCGAAGTCGTCGTTTTTCAACAAATTATGGAAAATACCCGTAGGAAAAGCCTTGCCATTGTTCTTGCCCAACACATTCTCGTAGACATTCTCGAAGATGATCTCCGAATCCCAACAAAGGAAACGGAAACCTGGACTGTCGGCTCCCCGACGATTAATCGCATACCAGTTATGGTGATCCCAGTCGGTATTGCCGGCATACTGGTTGATGAGCATATAGTCGATAAAAGCGTCGATATCAAGTAGCGATTCCGGATTTTCCACCATTTTCTCCCAGGCATCGAGGGTACCTTCGCTGGCCTCGATGTGGTTGCCGCCATCCTCCTCGATCTTCACCACATCGATGTCGCTCTTCGCGCCTCCCAGATGGTCCTTGCCGAACTGGTCGTCGACACGCTCGGCGATATTATAGAGGCCCCAGTACATACCGTTAAGGAAGAGATTGACATAGAGGGCATTGACGCTGGTATGTCCCATCTTACGCTGCATCCTTCGCGCCCAGACATCACGGGTATACTGCGCCTTCTCGCGGTTACCCTCAGCCCAGTGCTGCCAGGTATTGCCGAAATGGCAACGCACCACGAGTTGGTTGAACTTCTGGGGGTCATCGGCACCGAACACCGGATATTCCAGCGACTTCGGACCATACTGTGCCTTGAACACCAGACGGAAGGAGTGCTTGGGATTCTTCTCTGCGAGACGTCCGTGACCGCCATGCAAACGAAGGCCGCAGTCGACGGTGAGGTCGTGCTGCTGAGGACCGCCTATCAGTTCGATGCTAACAGGTCGCGTCCATCCGTGACCCGTATTATCACCCACTGGAGGACCCGTGAAGATATAAATGCCTCCTCGCTCCTCGTCGTTCTCATGACTGAAGAGATTGTCCTTGTCGGTCACGATGCTGAGCACGGGGAGAGACTTCAGGCCTTCGATAATCTTAGGCGCCAACTTCTTGTCGTTGGTCATCTCAGGATCCATACCGTAGTCGGCCTTTGCGATGCCACCGATCTGCGTATAATAACCCCACTCATCCGGATAGCCTGCGGGATGATCAGACTGCTTGAGCACATCAGCCGCAAAAATCCAGGTGGCTGTGGCCACAGGCGTCAGACGAGCGGTTGCTGAGAAGGCTGCCGCACGCAAGATGGTAGTGGTTTTGATGTCAAGGGCCTGGGTGTAAGCCTGACTGCCAAACGTAGGTTCACTGCCATCGACAGTATAGCGGATCACTGCCCCCTCCGGCAGTTCGTCTGTGGCAGAGATGGTCAAGGAGAAAGGTGCCTCGCAAAAGCCATGAGGTTGGCTGAACATCAGTTTCTGGGCACAGAGGCTCAGAGGCATCAGTACTATCAGCAGGCTGATCAGGAAAAAAAATCTTGTTTTCATCATTTCTTTAGTTTTTGTACATATTTCACCGCATCGCCGTCGCTGGCCTTCAGCACACTGGCAAATTCCTGAGGCGACACCTCGACAGGACCACGCATGAACTCAGGGATGTTATAGCACTTCAGGAACTGACGGTGGTAGTCGGGATCGGCCTGCGGCAGTTCGAAAGGTTTGCTGCCCTTGCCGTTGGCATCAATATGCGCAAAGAACGGACGGGTATAGCTGCCATCATCGCGACGGCTGCTGAAGACTACCCATCGGCCGTTGCTCGACCAATTGTGGAAACTCTCTGTTTCCGGCGAATTGATCTCATCCATCGGCCTTACCTCACCATTGGTGAGATCCATCAGCCATAGATCGGCCTCACGATGCCAGATATGGAAGACGCCATAATTGCCCAGGGTGAACATGAGGTAGCGCCCGTCGGGTGACACACGCGGCAAGGTGGCACTCTTGTCCAGACTGTCAGCCGCAAACACCAGTTCACGGGGGCCGAACTGATAGGTGTCAGGATCAAACGACTTCTTATAGATATTATATTTCACCTCCTTATACCTGCTGATTACCTCAACACTATGCTCCACCGTATCGCGGAACTCGAAATGGGCGCTGCAATAGTAAACCGTCTTGCCGTCAGGTGCCCAACAAGGAAACACCTCGAACTCATCCTCCGCGTTCTCGATATTGGTGATCTCGTTCTTATTCACATCATAGGCAATCAAGTCGCTCACGGCATCGAACACCTCGATGCGGTTGGAGTTCCGCGTGTGGAAGCTCTGACTGGTCTTATTGGTGGAATAGACAATCAGCGGCAGCCAAGGGTGCCAAGCGGGATAGACACCAGCCGAGAGAATAGAGTCGTTGCGCATGTTGATCTTACGCAGATGACCGTCGTAGGCAATCACAGTACCTCCCTGATACTGACGGGCGTGAAACTGCATGCGACGGGGATTATACTGCTGGTAGTTATGACAATTGACACACTGTCCCTTGATCTCCTCACCACAGAGCATATTGTTCACCATCACCTGCTCATCGTAGTTCTCCAGACAACGCTGATTCAGAGTCAGCTCCTCATAAGCCACATAACTGGGCGAGATGAGTCGGTAGCTGAGATAGGAATCGATGCTGTCGGCAGAAACGGTGATATGGAAGGGTTTATATCGCCACCATTCCTCGCCGAGACGGATAAACACCTCGACATTGATATCCTTTCCGACGGCCTTATTGACCAGTTCACGCCAATCGTCCATCGCCGGCTGTACAGCCTCGCCGCCACAAACCAGCTGGTGATCGCCTGCAGAAAAACGCGCCACGATCTCATCGCAGGAGTCCTCGAGTTCGAAGGTCAGAGGGGCGATATTGACGGGTATCGTCACATCGACATAGTCGGGATAGATTTGGGGCGCCTTCTTGATGTCGGTGAACTGGATGGGAACGGAAACGTTGTTGCAGCTGAAGAAGAGGAAAGAGGAGAGAGGAAAGAGAAATTTGTATATCTTGGTAATCATAATTATTAATTATGCATTATGAATTATTAATTAATATAAGTAGAGGTCGTGGATAAAGAAATAATTGTAATAGAACGTATGGCCGAAGCGGTCAAAGAAGATGGGACGCATCACATCCTCACTGTTGCTCGACGCATTGTTGGCAAGATCCATAAACGCCTTATAGTCGTTCTTTACCTGATCGTCGAAAGGCATATTGCTGATGTCGACCTCATGCTCCAGATTGCCATACAGATAAGCAGCCTCCTGATAGTGAATAGGCATATGTTCTTTTCCCTGCGTGTTGGCATACTCGAAGAACCGGGGCCAAAACATCTGGATATCTTTCTGCCACATGGCTGCTATCAGCGACATCTCCTTATAGAGCTTGTCATCGCTGTGGTCCCTGACGAACCGGTTCATGATAAACTTCTCGGCCATCATATTGTCAGAAGTCACCACATCTCCGCTTGTCATCAACCGACAGACGGGTGAGAACTCCGCATCGGACTTCACCATGTCTGGATGACCGATGAAACGTTCATATTTCTCTGCCCATGCCTTATGATAACGGGTATGCTTGAGCAGTGAGACATACTTGCGGGCCTCCTGATAGTCACCATTAACAAGGGCACAACGCATCAGGTATTTCAGATATTCTACACGGAAGCCGAACTCCACGCCCTGTTCCAGACACCAGCGATGACAATAGTTGGCGAGACCATAATTGTAATACATACTGTATCCCACCACCTGCATCATACGGATGGGAACGGGGGTATCGCAAGGTTTTGAACCGTCCCTATAGTGATACATCTCATTGCCTTGACGGCCTAATCGGAAGAGTGCCAGATTGCGCATCATGACGATAGAACGATTGGGTTCTTCGTCGTCATCGACTTCTTCTGCCAAAACACCTTTCCAGTCAAGGTTCTCTATGCACTGTTGCATACGGAACTCCTTGTGGAAGTTGTGATCCTTATACCAATAGTGATAGACGCCATAGCCCATTACAGCCACCAAGACCAGATGGATAAGTGCCCAACGGACCGGCACATTTCTCTTTCCACTTTTCTCTTTCCTCTTTCCACCCTTTTCCCATTGTCCATACATCAGTGCAAGAATGACCAGAGAGGCTACTAATATATAATAAGGTATATAGTAGTCCGATAGTTCCTTGTCAACGATAAACAGAGGAATACCCGTCCACCAGATATTCTGGATGTTGGTCTGGCAGAACACATAGTTATAATAGAACAACGGCCAGAAGACGATGGAAATCACGGCAACTATCGAAACAATAAGGCGGACGGTCAACGTCTGTTTCTCCACTCGCCACGCAAGCACACCCATCAACAATGCTGCCATTAAGCCATAAAAGCCTATCAACGGATAGAGCACACCTGTGCTGATGAAGATAAAGATGGGACGCAGATAATATTTTGCGGGCAGTAGTCTGAATATCCACACGGCGACAACAGCTAAAGTCGTGCCTATCGCAGCTGCAAAGAAATGACCACGCAGTTTCAGATAATAGACCCAATATCCTAAATCGACATTCATGATTACAACGGCAGCAAGAGGTACCAGCAACACAGCTGTCCACTTGACGGGGATACGGAAGGTGCGCCAGATGACGAACACCAGCAAAGCCCACCACAGCGTCAGCAAGCTTACACCCAATGCCGGATGATAGAAAAACTCCGTGAAATAACAGCCTAGCCACGTCAGCAGCCAACCTGAGGTCACCATCTGCTGTTTCAGGAACAGCGACGTGTCCAAAAAGAGATTCAACTCCTGCACTTTCCATAAGAACTCCCGCTCATAGATAAGCAGGCAACAGGCGACCACTAACAGCATCACCACGACAAGAGCAGGACTTAATAGTTTCAGTTTATCCTTCATTTCCTTGTTAATTGCAATATCGAGTGCAAAGGTAATAAAAAAAGTAAAAAAGTAAAAAGGTAGAAAGGTAAAAAAGTGAAAAAAGACAATAAAAAAGTGGCGAACCGAAGTCCGCCACTTTTGATAGAGTATTTTAAGATGGATGTGATTACTTCACAATCACCTTTTCAGTCTTAACAGAGCCATCGCTCATCACCTTCTTCACGATGGTGAGACCCTTCTGAGCCTTAGCTACACGGCGTCCGTTGAGATCGAAGAGCTCAATGCGGAGTGCCTTAGCAGGCTTAGCAACGGTACCGTCGATACCATCGATAACCTCCTTGTAAGCAGCTGAGTAATCGTGACCAGCAATAGGAGCGGTCATCCAAATCTCAACATCGTTGAGGAATGCCTGAGAACCAGTACCGAAGTTGAAGCCAACAGTGAGCTTACCATCGAGAACCTCAATGCCTTCAATAGAGCCATCACCAGCTGAAATATAACCAGCATAATTGACTTCCGGATCAAGAGTCTCGCCTTCTGCCACCTCAGGTGTAGAAGAAATCTTCACGAACTCAACAGTTCCTTCAGAAACAGGACTGTTATTATCAGAGCCCTGGAACTTGATGGTATAGATACCTGCGGGCAGGTTCTCAATGGTCTGCTGAGTGATACCACCATTTCCGGGATGCCAACCTGCATGGATCAGACAATCCTCTGGATATGGAGTATTTGCGCTGTGGTTGGCAGCACCATCCCAGCTACTCCAAGCAAATGTATTACCTGTAACATCCTCCCAACCTGGAGCCACTGTAGAATTAGCAGGTCCATAGATATTCGGGTTCTTAGCGAATACACTCAGATCATAAGAAGGAACAACTTCCTCTTCAGTATCAGGATCCACCTGAGCAGCAAAGAGTTTGCTATCGCCACTTACAAGGTCACCAAGGATAATGGCGGAAGCACGCTTCACGATTGCCTCAGCAATCTCGTCGTTGTCGCCGAGCTCAGCATTAGCACTACGGATTTCATAAGTATCCTCAGGATAGCCGAGGCTCTTCAGCAACTCAACACCACGACGGAGACGCTCATGCAGAGCAGCATAACCAGTAGTGACATGACCCCAAACGTTACGTGACTTTTCATCTGTGAACATCTTAGTTGTGATGTTAATCAGGTCTGACAATTCAGCCGTAGCAGCAGTCAGTTCTGCATCGTCCTTGAGAATTACGAAGGACTTCAGTTCCTCAACGGCAACGCCATCCTCGTTGGTAGTAACCTCAATTTTGCAATACTTATCGAGCATGGGCTTCACCTTAGCGAACAGTTCAGTAGTATTGAACTTCGTGTCTTTGTTATTAACCCAAACCTCGAACAACTGCTTAGGCAGTGCATCATACTCGTCACATGACTTGCGGTGAGCAGACATAGCCTCGATAGCAGCCTTCAACTCGTCCTGAGCCTTTGCATAAGCAGAAGGAGCAGTCATCACCTTGCCATCGTACTCCTTAATCGTGTTGTCAAGAGTAGTGTAAGCAGCACCATTGAAGCGCTCCTCAGAATTATTTTCACGAGTAGCCTTTGCATTCTCAAGAGTTTCGGCCAGAGCCTTCATCTCTACGAGACCCATTACGTCAGGAATGTACTCAACCTTGACGTCAGCGAAGCAGACACATCCATCATATCCACCAAGAGTACCGTCAGACTTGCTGGGAACAAAGCGAAGCACATAATTACCATCTTCAACCACAGGAATGGCGAGGTCAAAGCGAACGGCTTCCTTAGAAGTCTTTGCAGGCGTAATCTCCTGACGATCGGAAACAATAATCTGGCTTTCGTCGAGGATGGTTCCGTCTTCAGTATTCACAGCAGCCTCAGGAAGAACCTGAACCGTCAATGCAACATTATCTCTATCATGTTTGCAAGCGCCAAAAGTCAGGTGATAGTTCTTACCAGCCTGCAGAGCCAGCTTATTATCATCAAGAAGACCATAGAGTGCAACACCACCCTGTGAAGCAGGAGTACCACGCTGTGCAACGTAGAGAAGGTCATCAAGGAAAGCACCCTGACCATGCATTAGACGGCAACCGGCTCCAGAATTAGCGGGCTGCAAACCACCAGCATCGGCATTTACCTGCCAACCAGCACCTTCGGTACCACCATTATCTGCTGAAGCAAAGTCACTCTGATAGATTACCTCAGGCTGATCGTCGCCACCAATCTGAGTCTGACCGAAGCTATACTTCATGATAATGGGTTCGCCATTTTCACTAATAGACATGCCCTTTTCACCAACAGCCTCAGAGATTGTAAGTGTCTTAACACCAGAGAGGTCACTAGAACCAGTACGAGTCAAAGTAATCTCCTTAGCAAGACCCTCAGCAGGAGAAACTGTCAAAGCCTCCTTATCAAGTTTAGCAACAACAGTTGCAGCTTCTACACGCTGGTTGAAGGTAATCTTGAACTCCTTCAAATCAGCAGGCAGGTTGAATGAACCATTCTCAGGCTCAACCTTAGCTGCCTCAGGAGCACCATACAAGTATGAGTAGAACTGACCCTCGCCCAGGCTATAATCGTATTCGCAAACCTGACCACTGAAATCAGGAACAGACTGTCCAGCCCACTTACCATTGCTGAATGTCAGATGATGATCGGCATCTGCCGGGTTCGTGAAGGCAACCTTAACTTCAGCATTCTCATCCTCGAAATCAGTACCGCCTTCACCGTCCATATCAGCAATAAAGATATAGAGGTTTCCATCAAGACGTCCCTCAATAGAAGCAATCGAACAAGTCTTACCGTTCCAAGTAACAGTAGCACAGTTATCGTCAAATGGCAAAGACTTAGTACGAACCATGTTACCGGCCTCATCAGGCATAGTCACATCCATACCCTTTGCCTTAACAAGGTCTACCAAATTGGTATTGTTGTTCAGATTGACACAGATAACGTCAACACCATAAGCCAGTTTAACATCGCTCATCGGATTGCTGCCACCAAGGTCAACACCGAACTGGATATTATCAAAGAAGAAGCCGCAGCCACCATTACCTGGTGCCCAACCAGTATCATCAGCATTACGCTCGTCACCATTGTTCAGGTCAAATGCGATGCTCTGGAAACCGTCAACACCGATTTCGCCTTCCCAAGTGTACTCTTTCCACTCTTCAGTAACTTTGAATTCATTGATATTCATGCTACCCAACCATGAACGAGGTGCAGCCTGAGCAGAAGTCGTAATCTTAGTCTCATGGTCAGCCTTGACAGACATCACAAGCTTCCACTTAGTACCCTTAGCCAATACCTCATCAGACTTCACATAGAACTGAGTATGCCAGGTCTCGGTTGGATTGGGGTGTGAAACCACCTTGAAGCACTTACTACCGTCAACACCGCCATCAACGATCTCAGCCAGATCATTAGCAGTACCACCATTGTTCGGGCCATCCCAAGACACGGGGAAGCTGGAGAGATCAGTTCCTTCAGCATCACCATTGTTAATCATAGAGAGAATACCCGTAACAGGCTTCACAGTACCTTCAATCTCAATCGCATTGAGAGTACCTCTGACACCAGACCCCTTTGTCTTAATACAGTTCAGGTGTACATAAGTCATGTCGGCAGGAATTTCATAAACGGCTGTACCATCAGCGCCAATAGTCAGTTCTTGCTGAACCATAGCACCACCATGGGCATCACCGCCCTCTTCAGGAGCCTGACGGTTGAACTGCACCCAGAACTTGAAACCTACAGAACCCTTGAAATACATCTTTGTGGTACCTGTCAGGTCTGCATACCACAGATAGTAAGCTGCAGAACTTCCAAAAATACCACTCCAATCGCCTAACTCCTTGTAAAGATTGTAATCACAGGAGAAAGCGGTTCCGTTCGGATTCTCATCCGAAACGTCAATCGGTTGTGGATCAGCCACCTCTTGGGCACCAGGCTGTTCACTTGTCCATGCTTTGAACATCGACTTATCGACATCAGTCCGATAAATCTTCTGTCCCATAGCATTCGTTGCGCCCAGCATCAGTAATGCCAGAGCAAGAATCATTTGGTAAGTTTTTCTCATGTTGTTAAAGTTTAAAATGAAAGTTAATAAAAAAATTAGAAATTTCTGGGTGCAAAGGTATACAATAACGTACAAACACGTTTATACAATTGTTTCATTTGCTTTCATTTTTGTAAACTATAGGTAAAAACAGGGTGTTTTACGTTACATTTAAGAAAAATAAGGGGCTCTTATCATGCGATAACAACCCCTTATTTCTCGATAACCTGCCCTTATTTTCCAATAAGGGTCCCTTATTTCCCAATAACCCTGCCTTATTCCGCTTCGCGCTCAGCGTACTCTGAAGGAGCCACCCCGAAATGCTTGCGGAAGATGGTTGAGAAGTGGGCCAGATTGGAGAATCCTACCGTATAGGCCACCTGAGTCACATTGATTTTCTGTTCTTTCAACAGTCTTGCGGCCTGCTCCAGACGGATATTGCGGATAAATTCGCTGGTAGAGATGCCCGTAAGCTCCTTCATCTTGCGATGCAACTGCACACGGCTGATACCTACTTCCTGCGTCAAGCGTTCCACATTGAAGTCGCTGTCGGAGATATTCTTGTTGATGGCCTTCATGATACGCTCCATCAGCACCTCGTCATTGCCTTTGACCTCTGGCTGGTCCACCTTGTCGGCCTGCGCCTGCTGGGCGCCGGAATACTTACCCTTCAAGCGGAGACGGCTCTGTACCAAGTTCTCGATTACCATGTGTAACTCTTCCATATCGAAGGGTTTGGCCAGGAAGGCATCAGCACCCCGCTCCAAGCCTTCCAAACGGTTGGCCACATCGGCCTTGGAGGTGAGCATGATGACTGGCACATGCGAGATATTGATATTGGTCTTGATGAGTCGCAGCATGGTAAATCCATCCATTTCAGGCATCATCACATCGCTCACCACAACATCGTATTCATTGGTCAACAGTTCTTTCAGACCTTCCTTACCATTCGGACAAATACCAAACTGATAGTAACGGCCCAGTTCCGTAGACACATAACGGGCCATTTCCAGATCATCGTCGACGATGAGGACACGATACTTAGAAGAAGATGACTTAGCACGGGTAACCTGGAGAATCTCCGTCTGGGTTTCCATCTCCTCCGGCTTAAGATGATCCTTGCCTAATGGCAGACGGACAGTAAAGACAGCGCCCTTGTCATCCGTACGGTTTTGGGCCTCGATAGTGCCGTGGTGCATGGCCACAATCATCTTACACAGGTTCAGGCCGATACCCGTACCATCGATATGCATGCGACGGGAATTGCTGCCCTGATAGAAACGATCGAAGATATGCTTCAGGCTGTCTTCATCAATGCCCACACCATTATCAGACACCGAGAGTTCCAGCTCCCGTCTCCCATCTCCCGACTCCTGACTCCTGACTCCTAATTTCACAGCCACACTGCCCCCGTCGTTGCTGTATTTAAAGGCATTGGAGAGCAGATTGGAAATAACCTTGTCGAACTGCGTACGGTCAATCCAAGCATCCAAATGGTCGAGTCCTTCATGATTGAAACTGAAATGGATGTCACGTTCCTTGGCTGGAAAATCAAACATCCGGCAGACACCATCGGTAAAGGCCACAATATCGGTCTGCTGACAATGGAGCTGCATCTGTTGCTTGTCGATCTTCCTTACATCGAGGATCTGATTGACGAGATTAAGGATGCGCTGGGCATTATGTTCGATGGTGTCAACGGCAGGATTAGCCTCGCCCTTGATCTTCTTCAGAGCCGATAGGATGATGGTCAGCGGTGAACGGATGTCATGGGTAGCATTAATGAGGAACTTCATTTTCTCCTCATCCATCTGCCGATTGGCCCTGCGGCGATAACTATAGAAAATAAAGCCAACGAGAGCAGCAAGAGCCAAGAAGTAGAGGCAATAGGCCAGCCACGTACGATACCAAGGAGGCGTCACTTCAACCGTAATAGTCTTCGTGTCCGAACAAAGATCGCCAGAACGGGCCCGTACATCGATAGAATAGGTTCCTGGCTGCAAATGACTCAGTTGGATGACATTGATTCCCTGTGGATTCTGGATCCATGCCCCTCTTCCCACACGGTATTCATAAGTCAGGCTACGAGGATTATTGAAATCAAGCAACGAGAATTCCAACGTCAATTCCGTCTCCATATAGGACACTTTGAAACGGTCGGAACCTATGACAGGCCTCGATTCACGTCCGGCGATGGTGAAACCCGTCAGCTGTACATCTTTCAACTCTGTCCTACTGCTCTTCACATTCGATGGACGGAAACTAACCAGACCGTCGTTAGTGGCAAAATAGATAAAGTCGTCATCGGTATGGAGTCCTACGCAGTTAACATACTCCTTCGTGATCAGGCCATTACCGTTGACATGGCCAATATATGCCTTCTTACTGACATCATACTGCCATAGGCCCATTGGTGTAGAGCACCAGATATCTCCATTGTCAGCCTCGACGATATAACCTATCACCTTATCGCTCATTTCCTCCACCAACTGCGGTTCTTTGGACTCCTGACTTCCGACTCCAGACTCCTTATACACATACAGCCCCTGATCAGTACCTATCAGGATTTCTCCACGACTCGTAGCACAGAGGGAATTACACTTAACGCCAGTCAGCAACTGCAGCCACCCTTGTGAGAGGAAGCTGTCGGTCTTGGGATCATAACACGACACGCCATCGGAAGTAGCCAGCCAAATATGCCCTTTATTATCGGGCATCATCGCCAACACCCAGTCGTTGCAGATATGCCCACGCAGCGAATCCCGGTCAGCAGAGCGGAAATGACGCAGTTGTCCTGTCTGAGGATTATAAATGCAGAAGCCCCTAGAATAGGTAGATATATAAATATTACCGGTATCGTCGCTGGTCATGTCGTTAAACTTGTCGCAATCAAAGGTAACCTGCTTCTGGCTTCGGCCCGTCGAAGGGTCATAGGCATAGAGAGCATCATCGGTGCCCACCCAATAGCGTTTCTGTCTGTCGCGGAAGATAAACTCCGGATTCGGGGGACATGCCGGTTTGGCCACGATACGCCCCTGACGGTTAAAACCGTAAATGCCATTACCCTGTACCGTCACCCATATCATGCCACCGTCACCCTCGCATACCGACGACAACGAAGAGGCAATATCTATACCCTGTGCGCTGAAGCTCATGGTCCTGAACTGGGGGGGGATATGACGCAAATGCACTAAACCCTTGGAGTAACAGGCCAACCATAGATTACCATTACGGTCCTCATTTATGTCCCAGATCTTGGCCTTATTCAGGTCAATACCCCAGGCAATACACTCCACACGTTCGATTTTCTGGCCGTCTTTGGGGAGTCGGAACAGGCCATCTCCGCGCGTACCTATATATATATCACCCACGTGATCACGGAACGCACTAGCCAATAGAATACTACCACCAAAGGCGGACATATCAAAAGAAGCCGGTTTCAGCATACCATCAGCATAGATGGAGATGCCATGCAGACTAACTACCAATATATCGTCGTTGCGTTCGATAATGGTTATCACATTGCCCTGGGCCGATTTCATCTCGATGACTTTGCCATCAGTTTCCCGCATTGTCACAACATCATCCAAGCCGCATTTCCAGAAACGACCCTTGCTGTCGCAGAATAACTGATTGTAGAAACGATTTTGACCTGGGGTTGTAAAGCCATCTTCAACAGACACCAACTTGTCGTTGTCCATCTTAAACAGGCCATAGCCCGCTGTGGCAACATACAGTTGTCCCTTGTCACATTGGGTAATACATGCGACACGGGGTGACACATCACCCTCAAAGGGATAGTGAATGAACTGACCCGTCGTATAGTCATAACGGTCCAGTCCCTTGGCGGTACCTATCCAAAGACGTCCTTCATTATCACAAAACAGACTTGAAATATCGTTGTTACCAAGCGCTCCCGAATTATTCTGATGATGAAGGAAAGGAGTAAACCGATAGCCGTCGAAACGGTTCAGGCCGTATTCCGTACCAACCCAGATATAGCCGTATTGATCTTGGCAGACCTTATTGACAAGTCCACTGGTAAACCGCTCTGAGAAATAAAAATGTCCCATCTGCGCATGTACCGACAACAGCACAGCGAAAAGGCCTAAGATAAAAGAGATAGTCCGTCTCATTAGTTAGATGGTAAAACTCGTTTAACTTCTATATTCGTCTTTTACGGGGACAAAGATACAAAAAAAAGTGAAACGAGCAAAATTTATGGGCAAATATTTTATATTTGCATTAAAAAACGGCCGCCGATATTCACATACAGGCAGGCCGGGAAACTTAGTTTTACCATAACTAATGCTAATATACTACTTATGAAGTTTACTATCGTCTTTCCATTTTCGGTTGCAAAGGTAAGGTATTTTTTTGAAACCGACTATCACGTTTGTTTCTCTTTCTTTGCTTTTTGTAATCTAGAAAAAACTTGTTTGTTTGTCATTTTGCGACACGAAATCCAAAAGAAATGAAACAAAACAGAAACAGACTTTTACAAACTGAAAAGCCTCGGGAATAAAAAGAAACACATCTCTTATAAATAATAAGTAACTTTGCACCCAAAATAATTATCAAAACAAACCCAATTAAACGTATGAAAACCAGAAGTAAATTATTAATTGCATTGCTGGTTGGTGGATTCGTCCTATCGTCGTGTAAGGAATACGACCTCGACGAGAAGACACCCGAAGGTTATGGAGCGAGCATCTACAGCTGGCTCGATGAACAAGGGAGTTTCACCAACATGGTGCGCCTCATCAACGACCTGAATTATCGGGAAGTGCTGGACAAGACAGGTTCAAAGACGCTCTTTGCAGCCGATGATGAGGCTTTCGGTCGGTTCTTCCAGAAGAACGACTGGGGTGTGAGAAGTTATGAAGGTCTGAGTGTGGCCCAGAAACGCATGCTGCTTTTCGGTGCCATGATCGACAACAGCTATCAGTTACAGTCGTTGTCAAGTACAGAAGGACCGGTAGAGGGTAACTGTATGCGCAGACAGTCGTCGCAGTCTATCTATGATACCGTTCAGGTAATGCATAGTAAAGACGTTCCTAACGCTATCTATTGGAAGGGTTACGAAGGACGAGACCTGGTGATGATGCACGACATGACGCCGGTACCGATGATTCACTTCATCGAGCGTCACATGGCCAACAAGCAGATCACTAATGATGACTATGATTTCCTCTACAACTACACCACGAAACGTCAGAGTGGCGACGCATCAATCAACGGTGCCCAAGTTGTACAGCAGAACATCAAGTGTATGAACGGCTTCGTCAACCGCACCAGCGAGGTGCTGACTCCGCTACCCAACATGGCAGATATCATCAACAATAAGAAGAATACATCCATCTTCGCCCATCTGCTCCAGCGCTATTCAGTACCCGACTATTGTGGCGACGAAGTGACCCGTGCCTACAATGTCAACCGTGGTACAAACGTTGACTCTGTGTTCCAGCTGCGCTACTTCGCCAAGCGTTCACAGGGTGGCAGCGAGTTCAGCGCTACTCACAACCAGAAGAGTCAGTCCAATGGTGAACTGCGGTTTGACCCGGGATGGAACAGCTATTTCATTCTCTCTAACGCTTCTGCCGAGACTGCGTTGCAGCAGGATATGGCTGTGATGCTGGTTCCCAGCAATGAGGCACTCGAGGATTATTGGGAGAATGGTGCCGGTGCGGCCCTGCGCAAGAACTTCGGCTCATGGGACAACGTGCCCTACTCCACCCTCACCGAGTTCCTCAATGCCAATATGCTGTCCTCATTCGTCAGCAGTGTACCATCCAAGTTCGGTTCCATCCTGAACGATGCCGCCGACCCATTGGGCATTACCAAGGAACATGTCGACTCGGTATGGCTGGCTTGTAACGGTGCCATCTATCTGACCAACCACGTCTTTACACCGACCTCGTTCGTCAGTGTCATGTATCCGACAGTGGTCGACCAGAACATGAGCATCATGCACTGGGCCATCGATCAGTTGAACTTCGGTGCCTATCTGAACTCACTCAATTCGCGCTATAGCTTCTTCCTGCCGTCGAACAATGCTCTGCTGGAGTATGTCGACCCCGTATCATACGGTAAGCCCCAGCAGCAGATGTTACGCTTCCACTACGACCCGAACAAGAAGGGTAATGAGGTATATGCCAGCATTCATAACATTGATCCGGAAACAGGTATTGCAGGCGACTCCATCGGTGTGTACACCAATTCGGGTGGTAAGAACCTGGATGCCAACCCCATCCTTAACCGCCTGAACACTATCCTGAACGACCATGTTGTCATCGGTGATGTGGAGGACGGACATGAGTACTACCGCACCAAAGGCGGTTCCACCCTCCGTGTAAGCAACGTGGGACAGGCTGAACATGGCATGCTCGTAGAAGGTAGTCGTCAGGTCAACGGCGAGAACCCAGCCATACCTGTCAGTTACATCTACGACCAGACCAACGGCGGTAACGGAAAGACCTATATCCTCGAACAGGGACCGGTGCTGGGATCCAAGCAGACCGTAGTCGACATACTCGGCCAGCATCCCGAGTTCTCACGGTTCCGTGAGCTTCTGGAAGGTAGTGAACTGACTTCCACGTCTTATGATGACAACCGTGACTTCAGTGGCAACTGTATCAATGTCTTCAACAACTTCCACTATACAGTCTATGTACCCACCAACGAGAGTATTGACGCCCTCATCGCCGAGAAGAAACTGCATACTTGGGATGATCTCGCACAACTGGATACAACGTACAGCGATCAGAGGAAGAAATATGAGCAGTATGCTCAGGAGATCAACAATTTCTTGCGTTACCACATCCAGGATAACTCTCTGTTTATCGGTGCCGACAACGTTTCGAACAACCGTACCCTGAATAATGACGGCACAGTCACACAATATGAGACATCCTTCATTCTCACAAAGGACAAGAATGGTAAGGAACTCAAGAATAAGACCTTCAAGAGGGTAGAGATTACAACTGACGTGGCCGGTAGTTTCATCAACATTAAGGATGAGGCTGGCAACACCCGCAAGGTGCTGACCGACAAGCCGGGCCTCTTCAACCTTATGGCTACCGAATATGTCTACGACAACAAGAAAAGCAGTGCCAGAATCATCTATAGTACATCATCGGCGGTGATCCACCTCATTGATGGACCATTGCTCGTGAATGAAAACCAGTAAAAACAACCAATAGACATTATTAGTATGGAAAGAAACTCAATCAAAAGAAATCTAGCCAAAGCAATAACGGTTATTGGTTATTGGTTATTGGTAAATACGACGGCCAGTGCCCAGCAGGCCGGCGACATCATCAGCGGAACGGTCACCGATGCGTTCGGTCCCGTGATGATGGCAAATGTTGTGGAACTCGATGCCGCCAACCGAATCGTGGCTTCGGCCGTGACCGATATGAGCGGTAACTTCTCATTCAAGCTGAAGAATCCGAAGGACAAGCTGCGTGTCACCTATGTAGGTTATAAGACCGTCACCCTGCCCTTCAACAGGACCAAGTACGCCATCAAGATGGAGGACGCCACCCAGATTAAGGAAGTGACCGTCACAGCGAAACGTAAAGCTCAGGGCTCAGGCCTTGCCATCCCGGAGCGAGAGGTCTCGACAGCTCGTCAGAGCATCAGCATGAAGGAGTTTGAAGGTCTGGCCTTTACCACCGTTGACGAAGCCCTGCAGGGTCGTATCGCCGGTCTGGATATCGTAGGTAACTCCGGTAACCTGGGATCCGGCACGAGCATGCGTCTGCGTGGTGTGTCGAGTATCAATGGTTCTAGCGAACCGCTGATCGTAGTCGACGGTAACGTCTGGGAGACCGGTAACACTAAAGACTTCGACTTCTCTTCGGCCAACGACGAGAAATTTGCCGAACTGCTGAACGTCAACCCCGAGGATATCGAGAGTATCGCCGTACTGAAGGATGCTGCCGCTACCGCCATCTGGGGTTCGCAGGGAGCCAATGGTGTCATTGAAATCAAAACCAAGCGTGGTGTACGAGGCAAGACCCGCGTCACCTACAGTTTCCGTCTGACCAGCACTTTCCAGCCCCAAGGCATGAAACTGCTCAATGGTGACGAGTACACGATGATGCTGAAGGAAGAGTACTTCAACCCCCATCTTCAGGCCGGTGCCAGCGACAATATCGATGAGATCAACTATCGGTCTGGCGGTGAGTTCTCTGAATATCAGATGTACAACAACAATACCGACTGGGTGGATGCCGTGAAGCAGACCGGTTGGCGTCAAAACCACTACGTCGCACTCAGCGGTGGTGGTGAGAAGGCTCACTTCCGTATTGCCGCCGGTTACGACCATGAGACGGGTTCTATCATCAAGCAGCAGCTCGACCGTTTCACCACCCGTGTGGCATTAGACTATTTTGTCAGCGACCGTATCAAGATTGCCACCAATGTGGCACTGACCTACACAGACAACAAGAAGAACTATGCCGACCTGCTCTCAGTGGCCTATCGCCGTATGCCGAACCTGGCAATCTATGAGGAGGACAAGGACGGTAATTCTTTGGGTACCTATTATAATATGCTACCCACGGTCAGTTCCGTGTTCCGTGACAACCAACTCAAGGACTATAACCCCGTAGCTCTGGCCAACCTGGCTAAGAACGAGGAGACCAGCTACAACATCGAGCCGGAGTTCAAACTGAACTACGAACTGCTGGGTATTGACGATGAGAAATCAAGACTTTCCTATGAGGGAAAAATCGTATTCAATATCTTCAACCGTTACAACGACATGTTCCGTCCCTTGGAATTAAGCACTGGCGGTTGGAACAGCAATGATGCCAATCTGGCCACCAACAACGCCTACAAGAGCTTAGGCGTGACCACGACTCACACGCTGACCTTCGTGCCGCACTTCCGCAACCAGGATCATCAGGTGATGATGATGCTCCGCGGGCAGTTGACAAAGGGAACGAACACCGGACAAAACACCAGCGAATATGGTCTTCCTTCCGGCTCCATCATCTCTGCCAGTGCACCTGGTATCATCAGCACTTTCGGTTCTGCTCCCGGCCAGTGGCGCAGCATCTATTTCACATACTCTGCCCACTATGCCTATAAGGGCCGTTACGTGCTCGACTTCTCCGTACGCCGCGACGGTAGTACCAAATTCGGAGCCGATGAACGATGGGGTAACTTCCCTGCCTTGTCTGGAAAATGGATCGTCAGCGATGAACCCTGGTTCCAGAAGGCAATGCCTTGGTTCAGCACCTTCGCACTCCGTCCGGGTTGGGGTATCGTTGGTAACCAACCTGGTGCCGAGGCTCTCTATTACAGCAAATACACTGGTGGAAACGGTTACCTGAACCTGGGTTCTGTCTACCAGAGCAACGTACAGCTGAAAAAACTGAAATGGGAACAGAAGGAGACCTTCAATATCGGTGTCGACTTCGGTTTCTGGGAGGACCGCATCAACGGTAATGTCGAGGTCTACAAGCAAAAGACTACTGACCTGCTCATGGCCAACCGTGCCCTGCCCTCCAGTTCCGGTTTCTCTTCACTGGCCTATCAGAACGTAGGATCGATGGAGAACGTGGGTTGGGAGTTCAACCTTAATGGAAACCGTATCATCAGGGCTGGCAAGTTCTCCGTTGACTTCAACGTGACGTTCGCCAACAACCGCAACAAACTGACGGAAATGGACGAGACCGTGCTGGCTTCGCTCAACAGCGACTTCGACCGTCAGAACGGCAGCTACCTCTCTCGCGTGGAACTGAACCGTCCGTTGGGCGGTATCTACGGATTCCGCTATCTGGGCGTCTTCCAATACAGCAAGTACTCTGAGGAGGAGGTTCCCGGTGTGAGCGGACCGAATGCGCCTGTCGCCCGCGATGCCGAGGGCAACGTACTCCTCGACAACTACGGACGCACCAAACCCATCATGTTCTGCTATGCAGGCGTGGAGGATGAAGAGAAAGAGTTCAAGGGCGGTGATGCTATCTATGAGGACGTGAACCACGACGGACAGATTGATGAGTTGGATATCGTCTATCTCGGTTCATCATTGCCGAAGATCACTGGTGGTTTCGGTTTCAAACTGCACTACGGCCGTTGGACACTCAACAGCCAGTTCAACTTCCGTTATGGTAACAAGATTATCAACCGCGCACGTATGTTGGCAGAAAACATGTACTCCAACAACAACCAGAGCCGTGCCGTACTATGGCGCTGGCGCGTGGAAGGCGACCAGATGCCGATTCCCCGTGCGCTTTACAATTATGGTTACAACTGGCTGGGTAGTGACCGCTTCGTGGAAGACGGTTCATTCATCCGTCTGAACTATGTTCAGCTGAGCTATTCCCTGGCACAGAACACCCTGAAGAAACTTGGCATACAGCAGTTAAACTTCTACGTATCTGCCAACAACCTCTTTGTCCTGACCAAATACTCTGGCGCCGACCCAGAAGTGGGCTACGGTGGCTATGGTGTCGTTACCGACAATGCACAGACACCACGCGCCAGGTCGTTCACTGGAGGTATCACATTATCGTTCTAACCATCATCAAGAAACAAGCGTTATGAATATAAAGAACATAAAACATTATATATTAGGACTTGGTTTCAGTTGCGGTATGGCCACAGTCGTGACCGGCTGCTCTGATTTCCTCGATGTACTGCCATTGAACGATGTGGTGCTCGAGAACTACTGGACCAAGAAAAGCGACGTGACCAGCGTACTGATGGGCTGCTATGAGAGTCTGCAGTCTGAGGACTGCATCACCCGTATGGGACTCTGGGGAGAGGTTCGTTCCGACAACATGAAAATGGGCGTTTCCTCCTCACAGGATCTGGAGCAACTGGTCAAGGAGAATATCCTCCCCAGTAACGTTTTCTGTAATTGGGCTGCGTTCTACCAGACCATCAACCGTTGTAACATCATGATCTACTATGCACCTCAAGTGCAGGAGAAGGATCCGAACTATGCACTCTCGGAAATGAAGGCCAATATAGCTGAGGCCACGTTCATCCGTTCACTCTGCTATTTCTACCTGATACGTACCTTCCGCGATGTGCCCTTCACCCGTGAACCAAGTATCGACGACACCAAGGAATACCGCATTCCCGCCGATGAATTCAACGTGGTGCTCGATAACATTATCGCCGACATGGAGGCCGTCAAGGACGATGCACAGCTCTATTTCCGCAAACCAGACCCCGACAAGGCGAAAGAGTCTGCCGAGATCGACAATACAGCTCGTGTGACCCGTCCCGCCATGTATGCCTTGCTAGCCGACCTGTACCTCTGGAAAGGCGACTGGCAGAAATGCGTAGAGTGCTGCGACTATGTCATCAAGTTCAAACAGAATGAGTATGACAAGCTCCTGAAACGCAGACTCCAGAACGAGATTACGCTCTTCAACGATATCCCCTTGCTCGTGGAAAAGGTGGAGACTACATCCGGTCATGCCTTTACGGAAATCTTCGGCAAAGGTAACTCCTTCGAGAGTCTGTTCGAAATCACCTACGATGAACAACTCAACAATAACAATCGTAACAATTATATAGGCAACTACTACTTTAATGGTGGCAGTAACCAGTCCAATGGTCGTCTGGCTGCTATTGAGGAGTTCTACGAAGGACTGCCAATCAACAGTACCGAACTCTTCAACAACAAAGACTGTCGTGTCTACGGTTCGATCTACCAGGCAGGTACCACACAGTTCTATATTGCAAAATATGCCGCCAACGAAGTAGTGCTCGACAATACGAAGAGCAACTGGACACCATCCTACAGATGGCGTTCCACCAATTATGCCCATTGGATTGTCTATCGTCTTACCGATGTGATGCTGATGAAAGCCGAGGCTCTCGTCCAGCAAGGCGACCAGCATTTTGAGGAAGCCTTCTCACTGATCAATGCCGTAAGCCGACGTGCCGTCAACTCCTTTGTTCCCGGCACCGGCGAAATCTTAGTATTTGACGATTACAAGGAATCCAAGGAGAGCATGGAACAGCTCGTCATGGATGAGCGTCACCGCGAACTGATGTTCGAGGGTAAACGCTGGTTCGACCTGTTGCGTGAAGCCCGTCGTACAGGAAACACTAGAGACCTGGCCAAGACTGTTACCAAGAAGCAGCTGACCAACATCAGTGGTATCCAGATTCGTCTGGCCGACCCCAATGCCCTTTACCTACCCTATTATCGCAATGAGGTGAAAGTGAATCCGTATCTGCATCAGAACCCAGCTTATAACACAGGAGAGGATGCTGACCTGGAGAAAAATTAATAATCGTAAATTGTAAATTGTAAAATTGTAAATCGAGCATTATGATTACCAAGATTAAAAATATGAACGGGATGAGGGTTTTCATGGTAGGACTGATCTCTCTGCTCCTTCCTCTCTCATCTTTCCTCACCACTAGCTGTAGTGAGGACGACAGCGATGCTCCGCTGAATTTCTACTCCTCGGTACGCTTGACAGCAGCAGGATTCATAGAGTCCGATGAAGCCCAGTTCAGTGACTTCAAATCTATCCTGGAGCGTGGAAACTATCTCTCCATGCTGAAGACCTATGGTCATTATACCGTCTTCGCGCCTACCAACGACGCTATCCAGTTATACCTCAAGGAAAACGGCTATCCAACGATTGATGCCATTCCCAATGATAAGTGTGACACACTGGCCCGTACGCACATCGTACAGGACAAGGCTTATTTCACCACTGATATGGGCGATGCCGTGTCACCTGTGAACATGAACGACGACTATATCCAGATGACCTCCGACAGTGATGTCACCAACAACAATGCGCTGCTCATCTACGTGAACAAGAACTCGCGCATCATCCAGAAGGATGACTCCGTCACCAATGGAGTAGTACATGTCATCGACCATGTCATCAATGCCAGCAACCAATTCCTACCGGCACTCATGGAAGAGAATCCAAACCTTTCCATCTTCTGTCAGGCACTCCGTCTGACGGGTATGGCCGACTCGCTGACCAAATATGTCGACGAGACCTATACCGTTGATCCCGACTCTGCCGTAGGTGGTAAAGGCTTCAAGGTGCCCTACGGAACGGCCAACGATGGAACAGCATCGAAACAATGCCAGACATGGTATCCTGAGCATCGTTACTTTAAGTTCACGGCCTTTGTGGAGACAGACTCCATTTACCGAGCCCACGGCATCAATAATCTTGAGGACCTGAAGCGTTACGCCAAGGAAGTCTACGACGAGTCGTATCCGGAGGACGCCGGCAAATACGATGAGGACTTCAAGGACCGCCGTAATCCGTTGAACCGATTCATCAGTTATCACCTCATCAACCGTATCGGCTCCCGTGAGTACTGGGTACACTGCAAGGGTGACATCTATGAGCAGAAATTCCTCTATAATGTATACGACCCTGAGGACTATTTCGAGACCATGGCACCCCACACGCTCATCCGCTTCTGCAGCAATCCCAGCGAGGAAATCTACATCAACCGTAAGGCCCTCGTAAAGAATACCAAGTTGGAAGTGCGTGGTGTACGTGTGCTGAAAGATGACGAAGGCGATGAATACACACAGACGTGCAGCAATGGTATGTATCATTATATCGACGATATTCTGGTCTATTCTGCCGATGTACGCAACAATGTGCTCAACCGCCGTATCCGTATCGACGGCAGCTGTCTCAGTCCTGACTTCATGAATGCCCGTGCACGTATCTACTACATGGGTAAGAGCGAACAGATGATCGGTTTCAAAAACGGTTTTCTGGCCGACTTCAAGATGCACAACTCCAACACCTTCATCGGCTGTGGTAACGAGCAGACAGGTTGGCGCCACTATCAGGGCAGCGGTGTCTGTATCACAGGCGAGAAATTCGATGCATCTGTGAAACTACCACCCGTACCCCACGACGGTACCTACGAGGTACGTCTGGGCTACTCTACCGGTGACGACCGCGGTATCGCACAAGTTTACCTGAACAATGAGCCCTGCGGTATCCCCATCAGCTTCCGTAACTTCGACAGCGGCTACCACTTTGAGCCCGACACCGAGGACGAGGATGAGAACAAGGCAATCGACAAGGCCATGCGCAACCGTGGCTTCATGAAAGCCATGGACAGCTACGGCAGCAGTTCTGAGCCTTTCCGTATCTACACCAACGACATCCGCCGTATCCTGGTCAGACAGTACATGCGCGCCGATCAGGACAACTGGCTGCGCTTCCGTCAGATCCTGGAAGGTAGCACGCTCTATATGTCTATCGACTATATCGAGTTGTGTCCGAAGGATGTGTACGACAACCCCGAAGGTGAAGACCGCCACTAAGAAGTGAAAAGTAATAGTGAATAGTGAAAAAGTAAGATTATGAATACATTATTATATAATAAGAAATGGATGAGGATCATCATAGCAGGACTATTCTCCTTCCTCCTTCCTCTTTCCTCCTTCCTCCTCACCAGCTGCTCCGACTGGAATGACCATTATGAAAATCTGGCATCTCAGGCTGGCAACGACCAGACCCTGTGGCAGACGATCCAGCAGCATCCGGAGTTGAGCGACTTCAGCGACGTACTCAGCCAGACAAAGGTATTCAAATACCACAAAGTGACGGATGTGAGCTATGCCAGTCTGCTCGATGGTGTTCAGACATTCACAGTGCTGGCACCCGTCAACGGAAGTTTCAACAAAGACTCTGTACTGAGCCTGCTCTCTACGAGCAAGGGTGACTCGATGGTCGTCCGTTCCTTTATTGGCAACCACCTTTCTTATGATCAGGTAGCCAATGTTGAGAAACCCACGGAATTCTTCCTGCTCAACTCCAAGCGGGCTACCATCGGTAATAATATGGCTCTCAACGTTCCTCTCAAGGAATCCAACATCCGTGCCAAGGGTGGCATCCTGCATATTCTGCAGAACACACTGCCCTACCGGAATAATCTCTATGAGGTTCTGCTCAACAATCCCAATTATAACAAGATCGGTGAACAGTTGAGCAGCTATGACGAAGATGAGTTCAGTCCGACACAGTCGATAGAAGGCGGTATGGTCGATGGAGAACAGATTTATGTCGACTCCGTCTTTATCGAGCGTAACAAATTCCTGGAGAGTGTTGGTTTACTGGCCGATGAGGACTCCGCCTATATGATGGTGGTACCGACCAACAATGAGTGGGAGCGTGTCTGGAATGAGGCTATGAGCTTTTATCGCTACGACAAGACCGTAGAGGACGGTTCCGAGAGGCAGCGAGCCTGGGCCAACTTCGCCCTGCTCAGCGACGCCATCTTCAGCCGTACCATCCAGTCAAGTCCTGAGGATTCGCTCGTCACCTATTTCTACGACAGGCGCTACCCCCAATACGAAGTGTTCCACAAGCCGTTCCAGGAGGGAGGGATCTTCTATGGCACCACAGCCAAAGACTTCAGCAACGGCATACTCTATACTGCCAACCGCTGGCCCTTCACTCCAGAAATGACCTACAACCGTGAGATTAAGACCGAGGGTGAGCGCACGAACCTGATTGTCGACTACACCCAGTGCAGCTATACGACACGTATCCATGCCGCCGACAGTGTATCGGAGAACGAATATCTGGTCATCACGCCGAGAAGCAACACCACCAACTGGACTATGAACTTCAAGGTAGAGAACACGCTGGCGACAAGCTATGACATCTATGCCATCATCCTGCCGGCCACGGTCTACAACCCCAATGCCCAGGTGAAACCCTGCAAGTTCCAGGCTGAGATCAACTATGTCGACGAGAATGGCAATGCAAAGACGTTCAATTGCGACAACACCAAGTTCACCAATGATCCCACACGGGTAGACACCTTGTTGTTGGCAGAGAACTTCACATTCCCAGTCTGTAACTACTATGGTGACCAGTTGAGCATGTTTGAATCCCAAACAAACATGAAGATCACGGTGAAGCTGAAATGTAACATCCTAGCCCGTGAATCCAACCAATTCTCACGCGAGATGTTCCTCGACTGCATCTATCTGCGCCCGAGGAAGAACCAAAACACTGAACAATAAACATGAGAAGCGTTATGAATACAAGAATATGCAAGTTGATTGCCGTGACTGTCTGCTGGCTCCTGGCCATCGGTACAGCTGTGGCACAAGAAACAAAGACAGTGAGTGGCGTTGTGACCGATGCTGCCACAGGCCAACCTTTGCCTGGTGTCATTGTTGAAGCTTATGGCAACAATCGCATCACGGCCTTGACCGACGACAATGGTGCCTATGAACTGAAAGTACCCGAATACGTGAGCAGCGTCAGCATGCGCGTGGAGGGTTATCAGGTTCTCCAGAAGGCTATCGGACAACAGGCTGCCAAAACGGATGCCAAGCTCTATCCCAACACCTTCAGTCCCATCTACAGCCAGACCACACAATCGTATGTCAGCCGTAGCACCAACCGATTTGATAATACGGCTCAGGTGAGCATCGACCCGCTTATTGCCCAGCAGTTGGGTGCCGACATCCATTCGGTGACTCGCAGTGGACAGTTGGGCATCGGCAATACCATGTTTATCGGTGGTCTCAACAGCCTGCAGGCTAACACCCAGCCTCTGGTGGTCATCGATGGTGTCATTACCGACATGCAGTACTCCCGCGAGATGCTGCACCAGGGTTATTACAACAATATCCTGGCCAACCTGAACGTCAACGACATCGAGAGCGTAACCGTCCTCAAGAACGGTACGGCCATCTACGGTGCCAAGGCTGCCGGTGGTGTGCTGCTCATCAAGACCAAGCGTAACAAGTCGATGGCCACGAAGATCGACGTGACTATCAACGGTCAGTATCAGCTGAAACCCACTCTGCCCAAGATGATGAGTGCTGAGGACTATCGTCTCTATACCACAGAGATGCTGGCAGGACTGACCGATAATATGCAGAACTTGGAGTACCTCAACAACGACCCCAAGAACTATTATTATAATACCTACCACAATCATACCGACTGGTCCGACCTGGTTTACCACAACACCTTCGTCACCAACTACGGTATCAATGTACAGGGTGGTGACGATGCAGCCAACTATAACCTGTCAGTAGGCTACTCCTTAGGCGATGCTACCCAGCGCGGCAACGACTTCTCACGCTTCAACATGCGTCTGAACTCCGACATTAAGGTATTCAAAGGCCTCGATGTCCGTTTCGATGCCTCCTACAGTGATGTCACCCGCGACTTGCGCGATGACGGTGCCAAGGCCGACCTCTCAGCAGGAACCATCACCTCTCCCGGTTTCCTGTCGCTCATCAAGGCTCCCTTCCTGGCTCCCTACGCCTTCGACGTCAACGGCAACGCCAGCCACTATCTGGCCGATGCCGACAACTATCTGGAGAAGGTGTTCAACCGTGATGGCGAGATCTATGCCAACGCTGTCCGTCTGGCTAACCCCAAGGGTATTCTTGATCTGGGTGACGGCGAGAACCGTAACCAGTCGGGTAACCGTATGATCACCTTCAGCGTGACGCCCAAATACGAGTTCAACCGCCATCTCTCCCTGCAGGAGCACTTCAACTTCACGCTGGTCAACACCAACGAGAACTACTACCTGCCGTTGGAGGGTACCCCACCCTTCCGTCTGATGGCATCCAGCAATATTCAGGTAACGAACATGGCGCAGAGTCTGGCAGCCCGTCAGAACTCCATTATGAGCGATACCCGTCTGTCGTGGAGCAACCGCTACGGTGCCCATAAGATTGACGTCTTCGGTGGTATCCGTTATTCGAGCAGTAACTACAAGCTCACGGCACAGCGTGGTTTCGATACTGGTAACGATAAGTATCCCAGCACGGGTAACGCCCGTAACTACCGCAGCACATGGGGCGCCGACGACAAGACACGCGACCTCACCTGGTATGCACAGGGCGACTACAACTGGGGTGAGAAATACTATGTGGAGGCTGGTATCTCAGCAGAAACCAGTTCCCGTTTCGGCAAGGATGCTGACGGTCTGAAGCTTGGTGGTGTGGTATGGGGACTCTTCCCCAGTGTCAATGCCGCCTGGGTGGTCAGCAACGAGAAGTGGCTGGCTGATGTGAAGGGCATAGACTACCTGCGCCTGAACATCGGTTTCGATGTCACCGGTAACGATAACCTCGACTATACCGCCTCGAAGACCTATTTCGTGGCCAACAACATGCTGACTCAGAAGGTCGACGGCAAGTCGATCGGTAACATCGGCAACACGTCGCTGGCCTGGGAGACCACCAGTCGCCTGACCGCCGGTGTGGAGACAAACATCCTCAACAACCGCATCAACCTCCGCTTCAACTACTTCAAGGGCTGGACCAAAAACCTGCTCACGCTGCGCCAGCTGGCATGGACCAGTGGTCTGGCAGAAAGCTGGAGCAATGAGGGTAAGCTTGAGAATTCCGGTTTCGAGGCAGGCATCGGCATCAAGGCGCTCAACTTGAAAGACCTGACTTGGGAAGTCGGTGCCACTGTCGGACACTATAAGAACGAGATTACTGCCCTGCCCGACAACAACAAACCCTTCGAGACCGAGGCTTATGGTGCCACCATCCTCTCACAAGTAGGTACGGCCGTCGGCGTGTTCTACGGCTACAAGACACAGGGTGTCTATGCCACTCAGGCAGATGCCGACCGCGACGGTTACTATCAGGTGAACAGCCGCGACCAGCGTGAATACTTCGGTGCCGGCGACATGCGCTTCGTAGACAAGGACGGCAATGGCGTCATCAACGAGAACGACCGCTTCGTGATTGGTGATCCCAACCCCGATGTCTATGGTAATATCTACACCCGCCTCAACTGGAAGCACTGGGCGCTCGACGTAACCATGCGCTATTCTTTGGGCAACGATGTCTACAACTACCAGCGCTCGATACTCGAAGGCGGTTCACGGTTCTATAACCAAACCACAGCCATGCAGGCCCGTTGGACCAGTGAAGGACAGCAGACCGAGATCCCACGTGTCAGCTACGGCGACCCCATGGGCAACGCCCGCTTCAGCGACCGTTGGATAGAGGATGGCAGTTACCTGCGCCTGAGCAATGTCTCACTGAGCTACCATATTCCCATCCAGAGCACCTATCTGCAGGGCATCACGCTCTGGGGCGGTGCCTACAACCTCTTCACCCTCACCCACTATCTGGGTAGCGATCCCGACTGTGGTGTCAGCGGAAGTGCCCTGCTCCAGGGTATCGACTGCGGCCTGCAAGCCATTGCACCGTCATTCGCTTTCGGCGTGAAGATCAACTTATAATTAATAATTAATAATGCATAATTCATAATTATGAATACCAATATAAACAATAAGAAATGGATGAGGATCTTCATAGCAGGACTATTCTCCTTCCTCCTTCCTCCTTCCTCCTTCCTCCTCACCTCCTGCTCCAGTCTCATGGACACTGACTCGGAGCTCGTGGAGTTTGAGGAAGACAACCAGCTCCAGGCACCTACCGACAGTGTCTACAGTGTCATGGGCATCATCTATAAGATGCAGGCAGTGGCCGACCGTACCGTTCTCTTAGGTGAACTGCGCAGCGACCTGACCACCACTACCTCATCAGCTTCTGCCGACCTGAAGGCCATCACCAATTTCCAGATCGACACGAAGAATGCTTACAACCGCATCAGCGACTACTATGCCATCATCAACAACTGCAACTACTTCCTCACCCACGTCAACAAGGATCTGGTGAAGAACGACCGCAAGGTGTTCGAGTCGGAGTATGCCGTTGTCAAGGCTTATCGTGCATGGACCTATCTGCAGTTGGCACAGATCTACGGTCAGGTGCCTCTGATCACCGAGCCCCTGCTCACTGAAGAGGCAGCCAAGAACGCCATGACCGCCAACATCAGCGACATCACTGCCATCTGCAACTACTTCATCGAGGATATCAAGCCCTATGTTGACACCAAGCTGCCGACCTACGGACAGATCAACAACCAGAACTCGCAGAAGTATTTCATTCCCGTACGTGCCCTGCTTGGCGACCTCTGCCTTTGGGCTGGCCGTTATCAGGAAGCCGCACAGTTCTACCACGACTTCCTCGCCCTGCGCACGAATCCCATTTCCACAGGCATGGCACACGCATCCTGGGACAGAATCTCCTCTAAGGAGTTCCGTACTGCCAGAAACTCATTCGACTTCAGACCAAACAACAGCGAATGCCTCTGTTATATTCCCATGGAGAGCAATGAGTTCTACGGCATCAAGAGCGAGTTGGACGATATTTTCAATTCCACCAGCATCAATCAGCAGTATGCTCAGGTTACACCGGCCGCCGGGCTGCGCCAGCTGTCTGCCCGTCAGAACTACTGTGCCACCTACACCAAGATCGACGGTTCGCAGGATACCATCTATGCCATCAAGGAGAACCTGATGAACCGTGACTATGTCGGCGACCTGCGTTTCGGAACCATCTACGACAAGCGCAACATCACCCAGGAGCGTTTCTCACGTCTGTCAAATGAATACCAGACCATTCAGAAGATCAGTGAGAGCAATGGCAACGTCACACTCTACCGCGTCAACATGATCTACCTGCGCTATGCTGAGGCCCTCAACCGTGCCGGTTATCCGCAGTCGGCCTTTGCCGTGCTGAAATATGGCCTTTACGATGACATCGTAAACAAGCAGATCGACGAGGCCGAGCGTACCGCTGCAGCCAACCTGATCAACTTCGACATCGACCTCTTCACCATCGACAACACGCAGGGAGTCCACTCCCGTGGCTCCGGCAGTGCCGATTGTGACACGCTCTATGCCCTGCCACAGCCTGCCAGTCAGCTCGCCACCCGTCAGGACACCGTCAACTATCAGATTCCTCTAGTGGAAGACCTGATCATCGACGAGATGGCCTTGGAGGGTGCTTTCGAAGGATACCGTTTCTACGACCTGATGCGCGTGGCCTTGCGCCGTGGCGATCCCAGTTACCTCGCCACACCCGTATCGCGCCGCAACGGAGAAACCGACAACGCGCTCTACCAACAGCTGATGGATCCCAAGAACTGGTACCTCCCCCAGCCGTAAATTACAAAATTGAGGATGTGCCAATTTTGACACATCCTCAATTTTTCTAAATCAGAACTATCATTCCTCCCCAAACCAAGGCGAAGTCAGACCATACTGATAAACCACCTCGTCTGGAACATTGACGCCAAAGTGCTCGCTTTTCCACTTGTCTATTTCCTGAAGAATCAAGGCATCCAGTTCTGGAAACTTCTCTTTCAGATAATCTGCAAACTTAAAACAAAACTCGAATCTCTCCATCTTGCTTGGTCTGCACCGCCTGGCATTCATCGCCTTGGAAAACATACACGATTACAGGGTACGCAACCGTCGCTTCATTAGCAGATCCTCCCGCTCGCGTTCTTACCTGCAGCAAAGAGTTCTCAACTGGCCCGTTCCCGACATCCTCAATGTCATTCACGAGCATTTTCTCACACGCCGTCAGCCCCAGCACCGCCAGAGCCGACGCAAACAATGATAAATTCTTCATTGTGATAATTGATTTGATTGATAAAATAAAAAAAACGGGTAAACTCCGGAGGGGCTGTCGCCACCTCCAGAGTTACCCGGGCTTACTCGTTTTTTAATTTGTAGGAGCAAAAATACATATTTCTTTTGAGAACAACTTGTTTTGTAGGGGGAATAATTCACGGGATGTCCCATCTTTAACATTCATTCTTAGTCATCCAAAATAGTTTTTTAATTATTAACGCTGTATTAACTTGCTTCTTTTGTCGTTTTACCATAGATGTTAAACTGGTATTCATTAGTAGTCACATAATTGCAAGATACAAAATTTATAAACTCCTTGCTATGATATGATGGAATTCCAATAAATAATCGTACCTTTGCATCCGTTTAGACATACACAGTGAATCAATGGCAAAGAAAACGAAGAAAGCCACGACAGTGGCAGAGCAAATAAGGAAGATGATTAACAGGGGCGTAGTCATCACCGAAACAAAGAAGGCTGAGGAATATCTTCTTGACATCGGCTATTATCGATTGGGCTTCTACCTGTTCCCCTTCGAGGCAACATACCCTGAACTTGGCAAAAAACGACGCCATAGAGTGAATCCTGGTACGCGTATAGAAGATGCTGTCGCTCTTTATTATTTCGATTTTGACTTGCGGAATATTTTAAATCGTTACCTGTCCCGTATTGAAGTAGCCATTCGGACTACAATGATATACGAATTGTCAAACAAATATAATAACAATCCAGCATGGTTTGTAGATCCAGCAGTGGTTGATGCCTCTTTCATTACAGACTTCCCAACCAAGGTTTATAAGACCATTAAGGAAAAAGATGTTATTAAGCGTCATCATCGTCGTCACCCAACCGATGTCTATGCACCGGCATGGAAAACTATGGAGTTTATGGTGTTCGGTAATCTCACTACATTATATAGTAGTCTTTTGTTGAATGATGATAGACGATTGGTGAGTCAGCGTTACGGCGTGACGCAGACAAACGTCTTTTTTGATTATATCGAAGCTGTAAGACTTGTGCGTAATGCTTGTGCTCACGGAAATGTTCTTTTCGACTTTAACCTATATACTCCTGTTAGCAACGGCCCTGCAGGTAGGTTCACAGGAACAACGCGTCATAGTTTGGGCGTAGCACTTGAGGTCATTAAGTTTCTGTTGAAAACAGTTTCATCTAATAGGTGTAACGAATTAGAACACGACTTGATAAAAGCTGCACAGACACTCTACAAGAAGTGCCCGTCGCTGGAGCCACTCATAGAAGCAAAGACTGGCATTAAAGTGCCCACAGCTGTCAAGCAAACTGAAATTCCAGACAAAATACGGCATGAAATTAGAAAATTTCATAAAAAAATAGCCAAAATGCTTGCTAGAATAAAGAAAAATGCCTAACTTTGCACCGTAGAAATACAAGAAAGTGTACACGGTAGCCCCCGTCGCTCCGATCTGCACTCTAAAAAAGATTTCAAATCGGGTTTTATCTCTTTGAGATGAAGCCCGTTTTTTTGACTATTCCTTGAGGTTATACTGCGAACCAAAATGCCTATATAATCTACTGTTCCTTTACCCAACGTGACATTCCTATATTTTCAATATACCCGTGATATACCCCTTCAAAACTTGACAATTGGAAAAACTTCTGGTACTGCTCTTTCAGATTATCACGTACCACTTGCGAAATAAACAGCCCTTTGGGTTCTTTCTCATCCTCTCCGCGCTTCACTATCCAGCTCTCCGCCCTGTTCAGCATCCCGCCAAAGAAATCTATCCCGTCATCCGCCCTCACGGCAAATTGGTAACCCGCCTCCAGAGAACATACGTTCCCAATCAACGGCGAACTTTTCCTGCCGACCTTAGTATTAATCACATCAGGTAGAGAACTCAATCTGCCTGCCACATCGGTCAACTCATTAAGAAATCCCTCTGGCCCCATAGTATAGATTCCAATAATTGTGTTACCATGAAGAATAATTTTCTGGCAGAGCTCATTTTCAGCCAAAATACATTTGGTCTCATTAATATATATGTCATATATCTTTGCCACTCCCAATTGCGAAAGATCATTTACATGAAAGTACAGCCTCGACGCGATAACTGCACAATCGACAAAATACCCCTTATGCTCAGGCAATACACCTTCCTGAGGTATAAAGCGATACTTACGATACTCTTCTCCTTTGCTGTCCAAAATGTCCTGCATACGCTGCAAAGACTCCGACAACTCATATTTCTTATGCTCCATTTTCATGCTCTAAATCTTTGTTTTTGTCCAGCACACGCCAAATGTCCAACATATTGGTAAACCATATGTTTATCCCATTTATGAACTTCGCCTTTGTGCCTTTGTTTCAATAAGGCTAACGCCAATAACGAGAACTCACGATGAAGTGATGTGGCAAAAATGCCTTTGTCATCTGTATTTACTGAGATAAGGATGTCTTGGCTTGGACGTTTCCTGATCTTGGAGAAGCGGAATGATGGCAGTTCGTCGTACTGTCTAAGCTGACCAATCCTTACATTTGATGTTGGGTTGGTCTCTATAAATATTTTTTTACTGCTCAACAGTTTCATCATTTTATTCTGCACCTTTTTGATGACTCGTTCATACTGATAGGGTATATTGAAATCCTCCGAACTCAAAAACCCTTTTTTATAAACGACGGAATCCGTAAAATATTGTTGGCACAACCTCTTTGCCTTCTCACAATACCCTGCTTTTAGTGCTTCTGGCGCATCGTCATTGGCTGTCGTAAACCAGTAGCTATTAGCATTCTTATACGTCTTTAAATCATTACCTCTAAGAAGCATACTGTTCCGATAGGTTGTCATATCGTAAGGCTGTTCATATCCTATATCTCCATAGAGCTTTTCTGCATATTTCTCCAGTTCGGTACTTAATCCTAAAAGTCCAACATGGTGACGTTTACAAAAGCATAACAGCCATACGACATTATCAAGCAATAATTGTTTAGGCATTACCACCATCCGATGACGTTGTGCATAATAAATCCTTGCATCTATTCCCAATGCAATGCAATGTCCTAATCGGTTTCCTTCTGTCAATTGTAAAAATTTGACAGCCTCGTCTATTGAGCGCAACCCTTCTGTAACATCATAGAAATCCTCACCCACATGATAGGTAAAGTTTCGCATACCCCTTTTTCTACAATAGCGAAACAGGTGGGCAAACACTTCTGGTCTGCAGTTGGTTTCGCCGCCAGCAGCATCTACTCCAACTATTCTGTGTGGCAAGCCCTTCTGTTCTTCTTTGGCAAAGATTTTTTCCATCAACAACTCTGCCTGGCGCCGGTTGTTCTCTCGTTGTTTGCTGTGAAGATTATTGTTGTTGCACTTCTCTTTAATGAAATGAACCACAAAAGTCATTCTGTTATGCAAGTCATACTCTGATATATACTCTCCACCTCCAAACAGATGCTTATGGTAGTCAAAATTCAACTGGGACATATAATCATCTACGCTACCCTCAGGGGTAATGCGCGCCTCCATGCCGTCGCCTGGATTGACCATCGTAGTTTGCATTGCATATCGTTTGGCTGTTGACTTAAAACTTTTCTCCACCATCCAACTCTTACGGCGGTTGTAGTCTTGGAAGTTTCCAAGCCCTGGCAGGTCGTTCACCTGCTGAAGCTCACGGCGAAGTTGGTTTTTTATGAGCTCATAGAGATACACGTACTTCCCTATTACGATACTATCTGGCTCTTTGCTCCAATAGCTATGATAGTATTTATAAAGCAACCATCGCTCTCCATGATATATCATAAACGGCGATTGCATATAGCTTACATTAACATTATTATCTAAAATCGCATAGTCAAATACTTCATCGTCGCTGGTCTTGAGTGACCTTTTTCCTGCATCTGTTATCACACATTGCAAATCCCTTAGTTCATATCTGAAGTACATGGGTATCTGTCTGGCCATTCGCGTAAACTCTTTCGCAAACGTTTCGCCGAAAGTATCAACTTTAGGCATGGTATGGTGCTTGAACAATTCCCAACGAATCATTGCTGCTAGCACGCACCACCGGTACAGTTCCTCATAATTGTAGGTCTTTGTCACCAGAATTGGACTGTCCAGTGGATGCGTCAACTTCGAGAAGTCATCTTTATGTCCCTGAATATGATTCATCAACGTCACCCAACTCAGTTCAAACACATCGGTTGTTGCTCCAAGATGCAGATGAATATCACACCATCCTTTATCTCCTTCTCTCAGAGCAGTATTTAATTCTTCTTCATTATGAGGTAATACAGCATCCCACTCAAAATAGTTTCGCGTCACATGGCTTTCTACATCCCGCTTAGCTAAATAATTCACGGTCATCAAGTCCTCACCTACATATCTTGCCAACTCATTCCAACGGAATAAATGCCCAAACATTACAGTTGGTTCGTTCTCGTTCTTATCCAACGTCATACCGGCATATTGGCAAGGCAACTTCAAGGCCATAAGCATCTCATCAGTTCCATCTATTGCAATTCCTCCCCCCATCCATTCTTGACATAGTTTCATTCGCAGAGCCTCCGCACTGGCTTGGGTATAGCAACGTTCCCGGGCATTCACCAGTTTGGTAAACTCTCCCGTGAGCGATGGACTGCCCGTAGTCACAATTTGTATAGCAGTATCTACCGGGTAGTCATAGAATAATGCTTTTAAAGATGCTCTTATAAAGTCCATATTTACAAGTCGGATGAGCTCGAACCTCTATCTTTTTCTCTCGATAATTGTGTCTGCATCACCAGCGAGTGAAATTCCCCGGTTTTGTCTTCCCTTAATATTTTGCACACTGGCTTCAAAAACCTGAAATTAATCGTATATGGCTTTTCACCTGGTGCTGTCGGATAGGTAACCATTTCTGAGTTCATGATCTTTTCATAGAAGTCTGCTATCAACAAGGATAAATCCTTAGCATCACCACCGGATGAAGCAAGGCTCATAATCTTTTCCTTCATTGATGTCAGCACCTCGGCATTACGAATGAGGGCATCTGAGGCCAAGCACATTTCTTGAACTTCCAGATTATTTTCATTCCGATCCACTACTGCCGCCATCATCTGACGGAGTAATGACCATTCCCTCTCATAGGCATAATGATACAAATCACCTGTAAGACTCTTAAATCGGTCGTAGGCAAATTTCAAGTTGATGTGGTTGGTAAACGGGGCCATCACGTCAAACATGTACGAAACCGTCTGTTCATTGAATCGTACAAGATGATGGGGTTGTGGAAAGTCGCGCTGTTTCTTCACATCACTCGATATTTCTCTTTCCGAGCCCCACAGCGCCATCATTATAAACAACTCTGCCCTGTTCACTTTTGCTTTTTCACCCTTTGTCAGGTCTTCATCTTTCTTATGCATAATCACCGCAACATCATCCATCAATTTTTTAGGTTCATCGCAACCAACACTAAATTGGTCGCAGTCCAGAGTTACCTCGCGATCTTCAAAGTCATCACCCATCTTAACTTTTCCTTTCAACAAATCGCCATGATTATATTGGAAGTATGAACCGTTTACAAAACGTTGCAGTTTGTTGGTCCCCTTAAACCATGAGTCTGTCCTGAAGATTCCACTCTGACCTTCTTCTGAATGTAAAGCTTTAACATCCTCGGTTATCTCGTCATAATAATGATACAACAGCATCGAATAGTAGCTCTTCAGGAAAAACACCATCAGTTGGTCATTATCATCTTTCGGATTACGCTCAATATAGTTCAACATAGTGAACACGTCACCCACCGATATATTGTAACTGTAATTGGCCTCCTTTGTAATATCGGAGAACTGTGCGATATTACCAGGTGGCAGCATATTCTTCAGATAGCTCACCACCATTTTATTCACTTGGCTTACATCCTGCAGATTCATCAGTGTCTTTACAAAACCTCGATGCGCCTTGCTCAGTTGGCGGGTCCAATTCGTAAAGAAGAAGGACTGAAACATCAGTTTATTCTGCTGCCCAGCTTCTCTTTCTACAGGGTCTTCGCTATCTTTATGATACACATCCATGCTGTTTAGCATACCAAGCAGTTGTCGCAACATTCTCAGATTTCTTGGCACTATCTGTGATACGCCATCCTGATAGTTGTAGAACAAATAACGGGTTTTGATAAAAATCTCGTTTACCACGCCCTCCTTGATGGTTGGATAGACAACAACAGGTTTCTCATCACCCCTGTTCCTGTATATCTCTAATTTTCGGTCACATAAATCATATACATGAGGCATTTCAACGCGGTACTGTAGGGGTATCAGCTTCTCTACGTACTTGTATGCCACTTCGTAGAAGTTTGTACTATTACCCATAGGCTTCAGTTCGTTTTTGAAACTTGTTTCAATCACTTCCACCATTTGGTTGATACTAACTGAAATAAAAAGAAGACAATTATTATGACTCAAATACTTGTATATCATCTGCGTCATTTTGTATGCACCACTCCAGTTATAATCCATGTCATCAATGACGACCAGCAGGTTTTCTTTATCTACATACTTCAGATAAGCGTCAATCAGTTGGCCCATTAGGTTTTTGAGCGACATGCTATTCCCAAGTTCGTCTAATTCCTCTATGGCATCATATACATTCTCCGATCCATTGGTAAGAGTGCTCAGACAATTCTTCACCTTATTAAAATTTATCAGTACATTCTCTCTTTTATCAGCATAGCCTTTAGCATTAAAGAAACGGCTGTACATTTGACCAAGTACCAATTCCAGAATGTTATGTTGTTCATCAAAGAACGATGGGTCTATTGGATCTAAAATCTCAAACGTCTCATCGTCAAAAGAATGAGGCAATTGTTTGGTTAGCGACATCATACACGATGTCTTACCCTCTCCGCGCTCACCGCAGAAAGCCACTATATTTGGGGTAGTAAGATATTTAGCTTCACCACCATAATACCATAAATCCCTAATAATATCTATGGCGCGTTCATACTGGTTCAAGAAAATAGAGTCACCATCGTAGCGAGTTTCCTCTACCACGCGGTTTTCATCCCCTTGGTAAAACTTCACTGCACTATTATTATTGAAATCAAGCATAACCGTACTTCAACTATTAAATTAATGTTTCCAGATGTGTAGCAATCCGATAACTATTATTTCTCAAATAAACGAAAAATACTTTCTTAAATTTTTGCTGCAAAGATAATAAATAAAGATGGGAAAGACGAATAAAATAAAAAAAAAACTAATATAAATCGAATATGTATCTGAAATTTCTTTATTATTACCAAACAAAACCGAACTAAACGCTACTGAAGAACGTAAAAACAAAAGATAAAAAAGGATGAAGAGGCCGGAGAGACTGCGCAAGTATTCATCATCCATGCCCATTTCGTAGAGGTTGAGGAAGAAGGTGTTAATCTATATTAGCATTTTCGTTTTTCTCCCTAATTCTTTGTACCTTTGCATCCGAAATTCAAACTACAGTGACAGCAATGACACCAAACAAGCAATTCAACACCTACAAGGAGGGGCTGGATTTGGAGTTCCTGCGGGAGTACTGCATGGAGCACGGGGAGCGGCGCGTGATGGAGCGGGGCGAGACGCTGGAGGAGGCGGGAGAGCCGGCACAGTGGGTGGCCTTCGTGGAGCGGGGCTGCTTCAAATACATGGTTCACAACGACGAGGAGGGCAAGGACTACTGCACGGGCTTCGCCTTCGAGGGCGAGTTCGTGTCCGACTTCCCCTATTGCCTCGACGGCGACGTGTCGGAGGTGAGCATCGAGGCGGACATGCCGTGCGAGGTGCGCGTCATCAGCGGACAGGAGCTGCAGGCGCTGTTCGACAACGACCCGAAGATGGCGAAGATGGACGTGAAGATCCTGAAGAACCTGTTCAAGATGGTCTATTGCCGCGACCTCGACCACTACCGCTACACCGCCCGCAGCCGCTACCGCCGACTGCTTGAACGCTGTCCGCAGGTGGTGCAGATGCTCTCGCTCAAGGACATCGCCTCGTTCCTCAACATCACGCCCATCTACCTGAGCAAACTACGCAAGGAGATTACATTCGGAAAGACATAAAGCCAAACAGTCTTCCCATCATACTTTTAGCTCAAAAGACGCTCAACTGAGCCAAAAATTTCTTGAATTTCTAAAACTAGTTTTAGAGTTGCACCCTCGGCGACCTGTTTTCGGGCTTCGCCGTTTTTTTTTCGTGCCTTTTTGTATAACTTCGCAGCAAAAAACGCGAACAAGATGAATTGTAATTCACCTACTCCCCAGTGCCCACTCCATTTTCTTCGCCCATCGCCATACGGTGACGTGGGGAATGTCGGTCAGGTTTTCTATCTGCGTGTTCGTCAGGCCAATGCTCAGAAGGTAGCAGACTTGTTGCTGTTGTTCGGTGAATTTGCCGACATGGTGTACCAGACGCTCCATGAGGTCGGGCTGCAATTCGTCCACGGCAGCAAATATTCGTTGCCAATCTGCCGATGTCATCTTGTGGCGCCCTACCGATGCCTTGCGTATGGCTGCTACCACGTCTTCGGCACTCTCCTCCAGGTCGGCTTTGTGCAGCAGTCGGACGAAACGCTTGTTCTCATCCAGTTTCTCTTCCAACAATTGCTCCTTGTCCCTCAGTTCCTGCTTGTAGCGGTCTATTTCGCCGTTCACCCTCGCCAGTTCGTCTTTCGTCGTTTGCAGCGACATTTCGCTGTCTGCAAGTTGCGCCTTGTGGGTAGCCTGCTTTGCTTTCATTTCTTCGGCGTTGCTGCGGCTGACCTTCAACTCGTCGGAGAGCTGAATCAGCTCTTTCAAATGTCTGTTTCGTCGCCAAATCAGATACAGCGCCATACCCAGAATGACAACCACGGCCATGGTGCCTACGCCCCAGAGCTGCTGATGGTAGCGCGTATTCTCCTCTTTTATCCTTGCTTCCTCCTCCACGTTCCTGTAATACTGGTATTGGTTATTAACCGTCGCCGCCATTTCCTGCCGATGGCCCAAGTCGATGGAGTCGCTTACCTCTATATATCGTGCCGCCCATCTGTTGGCCATGACCGCATCGCCCCGCTCATGGAAGATTTGGAACAGGGCTTTGGCTGCATCGTACATGAGAAACAGGTCTGTCTGGTTCTTCAGAATCTGCTGATAGCATACGATGGCCGAGTCGGTCTTGCCCGTCATGCGGTAGTATTCTGCAAAGGCGAAGCATTTCATGTCGATGTCGTCGCCGAGGTTCCGGCACTCCACAATCGAGAAACATTTCCGGGCATTCACCTCGTCTTTCAAATAGACGAAGTTAAACAGCATCGAATACAGCAGTTCCGCCTCATATTGTTGCGTGGTGTCCGCCTCCACAAGAGCCAGCGCCTTTTGGTACACGCGGTGCGAGAGTTCCAGACTGTCAAGTGCCGCAAGCGTTGCCCCCAGATGCGTCAGGCTGCGCAGCGCGTCGAGTCCCAGCCGCTCGGTCATGTCATATTCGCGCTCGGCATAGAGACGGGCGTTCTGGTAGTCTTGCACATTGTAGAAAAGATAGTGCAGGTTGGAGTAAGTGTTTCTCAGCATCAGCGAGTCACACCCGTCATTCTTGCTGGCAATGTCCTCTGCTTTCATAAAATGCCTCAGCGCGTTGGGTGTGTCCTGCAAGTCTCTGTAGGTACTGCCAGCATAGTAGTAAGCCTCCTGACGTTCACAGGCTGTGCCGTGGCTGTCGAAGTAGGAGGCTACCAGTCTGGCCGAATCGTCCGATGTCGGCATCATGTCCGCTTTATCGCGCAGCCGCATGTCGAGCATCAAGCACTTCATCTTCGTATGTTCCGACGTGCTGACCACCTGCGGCCTGATGGCATCGAGCATCTTCATGGCCTGCTTCGGCTCCTTGTCACCCACAGCCTTGATATCATTGAGCCGCTCTTGCACATCGTCCGAGTGACACGAAACCATGACCAAGGCCAGCAGCAACATCTTTATGATACAAATTCTGTTCATTGTTTATGGAATTACTAATTTCGGTGCAAAGGTACGCAAAATCCTCAGATTGCGCCTATAAAAATGCGACATTTTGCCGAAAGTGAAACGAAGTGGAACGACTTTTGCTTCCCCCATCCTTTATTTATAGCTACCTTTGCAGTCGAATTTCCTTCAATGCGCTTCGCGGACTTCCTGCAAGAACACAACTACCTCAAAATATAGAAAGTATGGATAAAAGACAAATCATCATTATCATCATCGCCCTCACCGCCATGACGGCATACGGGCAGGAACAGTTATGGCAGCAATGCAACGAGAACTTGCCGGGCGAGATTCGCATCATGCCAGTGCGATGCTCGGACAACAACCACCAAGAGGGCGCAAAGGCAAGTGTGGAGTTTACGCTCGACGGAGATAACAACACGTTATGGCACTCGGCATTTTACCCTGAACACAAGAAGGTGACACCTGAGACACCCGCCGAACTGGTGTACGAGTTCGAGAACGTGGAAAGGATTGACCGCATGTTGTATATTCCACGTCAGGATGGCTCGCCCAACGGTTATGTCACCGAAGCGGAGATATTGGTTAAGAACGCCACAGACACTGAATTTCATCTTGTGGGCCGCTACACATGGGAGAGCGACATTGAGCCGAAGACTGTCCGCTTTGAAGGAGGGCTTCAATGGCCGACGGCTATCATGCTCCGTGTCCTGCACGGCATGGGCGACTTGGGTTCATGCGCCGAAATGCGTTTCCGACGTGACGGGGAACCGCTAAAGCTCTGCCCGCTCTTTGCCGATGACCTCTTTACAACCCTGAAACCAAACGTGACGGACGAGGACATAGAGCGCACGGAAAGCCCCATTTTCCGTGAATTGGCCAAACAGCTAAAGAACGGCTCTTATCAAACCGCCTACCGCGTGGCCACGTTCGACTGCTACGACCATCCGCTATGGCTGTCAAAGGAATGGCGCACACCCAACAAGTTCTATGACCAGTTGCAGGGCGTGACGGGAATCGTCGTGGAGCCTGGGAAGCATCTGATTATGGTGAGCGGTCTGCCCGACGGACAGGCTGCCGACTTGAAAGTGGTGGCATGGTATGCGGGAAAGACGGGCAATAACTTCGATGGTAGCAAGCCGGAAATACTCACCTACCATCTGAAGAACGGAGCTAACATCGTCGACCACGAAAGTTCATGGTCGGGACTGGCCTACATCACTTACTTCTCTGAGGGACATGCAGCCGATAATCCGCCTATCCGTGTCCACTTCGTCGGTGGCACCGTCAATGGCTACCTGACACCCGACATGACCAACGAGCAGATGCACCAGATGACGCTCACGGCACCCTCACGTTTCATCGATGTGGTGAGCCGCAAGGTACATGCCGTGTGGACAGCGGCGGGGATGCATGAGTTCTGCAAGGCCGATGATGGCAAGTCGCCCGGCTACCGCCAATATATGAACATCCTCGATTCGCTGATGACTTGGCAACAACAGCTTGTAGGCATGGAGAAGTACGGACGCATACCCCGCAATCGCAGTCTGCTCTATGTCAACTTCACATTCGGTTCCCTCTATCAAGACAAACTTGGTATCAGCGCACACATTGACTTGGAACGCCAGCTGCTCAACTGCCAATCTCTGCGATTCAGCAACTCGGAAACCATCTGGGGGCTGGCTCATGAGTGGGGGCATCAGCACCAGTTGCAGCCCTACTTCTGCTGGGGTGGAGTGAGCGAAGTAACCAACAACCTGAATGCTTATTATAGTCTGCAACGCATGGGCTATCGCTATAAAGACCTTGAAGAGGGCAAACGCATAAGTCTAGAACACGTTGTGGAGAAATACATCGATGGCGAAACTGACGAATGCATCTTCCAGCAGAACGAAGCCCACGAGAACGCCTTCGAGCAGCTTTGCCCCTTCCTAAAGCTCGTCAGCTATTTCACCACCGAGGGAAACATGCCCGACTTTATGCCAGACCTATACGAGACACTGCGCCATTCTGATGTGACTCCCGACTCGACCAACATTGTGCCCTACGTCCTCAACTTCATCCGCAAGGTCTCACAACAGAGCGGCTACAACCTGACACCCTATTTCGAGCGTTTCGGATTCCTCCGTGTCAAGGTCTTCGAACTTGAAGACTATGGCAAGTTCACCTACAACCTGACGCAGGAACAGCTCGACAGTTTTCATCGTGAAATGAATTTGCTGGTGAGGGAAAAGAAACTGAAGGCGATGCCCGACGGCATGGTGGAGCATATCGCACGGATGCAATTGTAAGTTATCGCGGACTTCCTGCAAGAACACAACTACATCAAAATACAGACAGTATGAAGAAAAGACAAATCATCACCATCATCCTCGCCCTCATTTTGGGCGCAGTTACCGCACAGGCCGACATCATTCAAGGCCGCGTGGTGGATGCCGACACAGGCGAACCACTGCAAGGAGCGAATGGGCCGCGACTACATGGCCTACCGCTTAGAGCTAGTCAAATCACAAATCTACAGTCACTATTGTGAGAAAGGAGTCCGCGACGTATGAAACACACTCTTATTCTCCTCCTGCTGCTGACCCTCTGCGCCTGTTCCGACCGTCAGGAGCAGCCCCGCGACGGCATCGACCTCACCGGCGCATGGGTGCTGCGCCATATGGAGTACCCGTCGGGCACCGAGCGCGACTATGCCCTGGACGTCGACGGCACCTTCTGTCTCATCTACGATCAACGAAACCTTCTCTACGAGTGCAACATTGCGACCACGCCCACGGGTCTGCTTGTCCAGCCCACGGCCACGACCACCGTCACGCTCGTTGACAAGGGCGGCGGCGAATGGCTCTATCTGGAAAACGGCGACCCGCATCCGCTCCGTGCGACGGACTCCACCATCACCATCCAGCGCATGGGCATCCTCTACACTTTCTCACGCGCCGACAGTCTCTACAGCGAATGGGGCGCCGACATCCGCGACATCTTCGACCGCGACATCGACAGCCCCGAGTCCGAAACCACACGCTACATGCTCTCGGCCAAGGAGCGCCTGCTCAACAACTACGTCTATTGGCTCGTCGTGGCCGTTGCCCTCATCACCATCGTCGCCGCCGCCAACTACATCGTTTATCGTCGCCGCCGCCGTCAGATGCAACTCCAGCTGCAACAGATTCACGAAATGCAGGAGAACCGTCCGCCGTCCGTGCGCAAAGCCGCCAAGTCGGTCGAGGACACCTTCTTCGCCTCCGACGAGTATGCCGCCCTCAGGCACCGCATGGCCACCGGCCAACTGATGAAGGACAACGACTGGCAGCAGGTTGAGCACAGCCTAATGACCGTCTATCCCGGCTTCACCACCCAGCTGCGCAGCCTCTACCCCATGTCCGACGTGGAGTACCGCACCTGTCTGCTCATCAAGCTACGCATCCCCGCCAAGGACATTGCCGCCGTGCTGGCCCGCGAAAAAAACACCATCAGCTCCCTGCGCAAGCGACTCTACAAGAAAGTGTTCGACCGCGAGGGCGGGGCCAAGGAGTGGGATGACTTCATCCTCTCCATCGGCACCTAAGCCAAATTCGCAAACAGTTCGCAAAGCAGAAGCGAACCAAATGCGAACAGAAATCCATTGCAGAGTATCAAAAATACCGTAATTTTGCAACCGAATTTTCAATCATGTATCACTAAACACGTAACGATTATGAGACATTTCCTAATGACTATGGCGACCTTGTTTATAAGCCTCGCCAGTGCAAACGCCCAGACGGGCAACGTCACCGACCGCGACATCATCGGCGCATGGACGCTCGAATGGATGCAGTACGACGGCGAGAAGAAAATTGTATGTGGGAAAGCCAACGGCTACACCCAGTTCAAGTACTACGGTCCCGATGGCGAATATGCCGCAGCCGGCATTGCCCTCACACAAGACGGCAAGATAACAGTCATACCACAAGAGTATGGCACATACAGCCTGAAAAACGGATGGTATATGGAGATGGGGCGAACTGCCATAAAGGATGGCGTCGTGCTGACCGACAAGACCCATTACAAGGGACGCTGGAAGAACCGCTCCGACTTATGGGTGAAGCATCCGCAGATATCCGACATGGTTGTCAGCTACATTTTGGAACGCTGCAAGACAAAAGACACACCTGCCGACATTCAAGGACTCATCAAGCATGATTTCTTCAAATAAAGTTAGTCAACGAGTAGTCACTGGAGGCCACAGCGATGCATCTTCCTGTTTCCAACGAAAAAAAAAACACCAGTTCCTATGAGCGTGTCTCCCCATTAGTTTTGCACGCAAAAATAAAGAAAGATGAAAAAAATACTGATTCTATTGGCTGCTTGTCTGCTGATTGGGTGCTATTCCAATAACAGTAGCGACAAATCGAATGTCCTTCAGGGAGCATGGACGCTGCGGCAAGTGGAATATCCCTACGACCGCCCTGATACGTATTACAAACCAGAGAACACCCTGCTTCGGCTATATGACGGCGACAGCGTGGTGTATCAGTGCTGGCTGACTAAGACAGAGTCGGGGTTCATCATAAGGCCCGAACTGCGGTGCCCTGTGACGCTGTTTGACAAGGGACATGGCGAATATGTCTATATAGAGGAGGACAACCCACGCCCATTGACTATAGCGAATGATTCAACGATAGTCATTCAGCAACAGGGAATACTGTACACTTTCCATCGCGCTGATGACATCGAGGAGGAATGGGGCACAGACATCATTACTATCATTGCCGAAGACACAAAAAACGGCCATTCGGAGGAAGCGCAGAGCTATGTGCTGTCAGCCAAGGAGCGACATCAAGCCAACGTTATTAACAATTTTATTCTCTTCACCACTCTCGTCGTTATTCTTATGCTGCTCATCGTGCGTGTTGCTATTCAATACCGCAGGGACAGGCAAAGACTCCAACTGCAACTTCAGCAGATCCAGGAGGTGCAACAGGAACGTCCGCAAGTCGTCAGGAAAGCTATTGAATCAGTGGAAGAAGCCTATTATGCGTCTGGCGATTACGAGTCGCTGCAACGTCGCATCGCTACCGGACAGCGACTGAGGGATGAAGAATGGCATGGGATTGAAAATCATATCAGGAGAGTATATCCAGGATTCTGTAGTCAGTTGAAGGGTTTGTATGCCATGTCTGAACTCGAATATCAGGTGTGCCTGCTCATCAAACTCCGTATGGCTCCGAAGGACATCGCCGCCGTGTTGGCTCGCGACATGAGTACCATCAGCACCGTACGCAGCCGACTCTACGGCAAAGTGTTCGGCCGTAAGGGAGGAGCAAAGGAATGGGATGATTTCATCCGTTCCATCGGCATATAAACTGTATGCCAACAAAATGCAAAGTGAATGCAAAGTAGATGCAAACTCAAAACCTTGGTCAGGTGGTAGAAAGACCGTACTTTTGCAGCGAGTTAGTTCACTCGAAGTCAAACCAAATTAAAAAGTAAAGCTTATGAAACGAGTAATGTTAGTGATGGCAGTGGCACTCATGAGTGCGCTGCAGGTGAGTGCCCAGAACGTGAAGATTGATGACAAGGAGCTTGTCGGCGTTTGGCTCATGGAATCGATGCAGTGGGAGGGCGAGAAGAAAACTGTATGCGGTAAGCAGACAGGCTACACGCAGTTCAAGTACTACGGGGCTGACGGCGAGTATGCCTGTGCAGAAATTGCCATGACCAAGGATGGCAAGTGTGTGGTGATGCCCCACGAGTATGGCACTTATACGTTCAAGGATGGCTGGTATTCAGAAATGGGACGTGAGGCCATCAAGGATGCCATCGTATGGGTGGACAAGACCACGACAAAGGGCACATGGCAGAAGCGCCACGACATTTGGAAGAAACAATTGAACATGCCTGAGAAGCTGCGCAAGTACATCGTGGACTGCTGCAAGACGAAGAACGCACCCAATGACATCCAGCAGATGATAAAGCAGACGATGTTCAAGTAATGGAATCCTACAAACAACTAAAAACTCACAGGTTATGAATAACAAGAATATTTCATCTTTATGGTTCCGCCTAATGTGCGTGGCTGTGGTAGCCCTTTTCTCGATGAGTGCAACAGCGCACAAAAATGACAAAACCATCTATAGTGTTGTAGAAGAGATGCCACAATATGCGGATGGTGATGTAGCATTGCTACAGTTCCTACGCGATAACATCAAATATCCAAAAGAGGCTGAGGAGAACGGGCA
>JAEEGG010001931.1_pt1 | contig 54635 bp, 45 predicted proteins | sample 9134161 | NCBI WGS metagenome assembly JAEEGG01 (sample SAMN16246543, study PRJNA631951) | gut metagenome | biome: gut microbiome; feature: rumen; material: CR-attached | host: Bos | place: Iran: Karaj | collected 2018-10 | reverse complement strand
TCGGGCCGACGAAGATGAAGAGGTTGCCGATGGCGGTCGCACCGAGCCAGAGACCCTGGCAAAGACCGACCATATGCTTCGGCGCCACCTTCGAGACGAAGCTCAGACCCAGCGGCGAGATCAGCAGTTCAGCAACGGTGAGGAAGAAGTAGATGACGAACATCACCCAGTAGCCCGATTTGGCCAGGCCTGCGGCAGCCATCTGGGTCGAGTCCATGGCGCGGAAAGCGTCGCCGGACGGATAGTGATTGGCGACCGAGAGGATGACCAGGAAGAGATAGGCCAGACCGGCGATAAACATACCGTAAGCGATCTTGCGCGGCGTAGAGACCGGTTTTCCCTTGCGGGCCAGGCCGGCGAAAATGGCCATCACGATCGGGGTGAGGATGATCACGTAGAGCGGATTGAGCGCCTGCGAAATCTCAGGGGCGATCTTGGAGGAATCCACGAAGTCGCGGGCGAAGACCATCAGCGACTGGCCGTTCTGGTGGAACGAGAGCCAGAAGAAGATGGCGATGCCGAGCACGGCAAACAAAGCGGCCATACGCTGCTTGATTTCTTTTGCCATGGCCTGCTTCTCTTCGGCGGTATATTCGACGCTCTGGGCAGCGACCTTCTTACCCGGTTGCGGGAATTTATGCTTGGTAGCCAGGAAGATGAACAGCGAAGTCAGCATAGCGGCGGCCGACACGATGAAGGCCCAGTGAATACCGGTGTTGAACACCTGCACATAGTCGGAGCAGAACTGCGCCGGGTTGGCAAGCACCGAAGGATCAGTGACCGAGGCGGCACTCGTTTCGATGAACTTCTGGGACTCGACGATTGAGGTCTCGCCGCCGATGAACTTATGGCACAGACCGGCCATGTCGGCATTGTAGATGAAGTTGCTGCGGCCCAGCCACCACTTGCGGAGCAGCGGGGCGATGAACGGAGCGATCACGCCGCCGATGTTGATGAATACGTAGAAAATCTGGAAACCGGAGTCGCGTTTGTCCTTGGCGATCTTCAGTGCCTCAGGGCCTTTCTTGGCTTCCTCGACTTCGAACTCGTCGTAGAGTTTGCCCACGAGGGCCTGCAGGTTGCCTTTGAACAGACCGTTACCGAAGGCGATGCAGAGCAGGGCCACGCAGGTAAAGATGAGGATGCCCCACCAGCCGCCGTTTCCGTCGGCAACCATGCCGTTCACCTTACTGAAGAGTGGAATGGCGAGGGCGACGTAACCGGCCGCCATGATGAACAGACCGATCTGGATGGTGCGGTTGTAGTTCTGCGTCTTGTCGGCAATCAGACCGCCCACCAGGGCCAGGATGTAGATGCCGAAATAGAAGAACGAATAGATCAGGCCGGCCGTTCCGTCGGGCAGACCGAATTTGGAGACCAGGAACAGCAGCAGCACGGCATTCATGATGTAGTAGCCGAAGCGCTCGCCCATGTTACTCAATGCAGCGGCAATCAGGCCTTTCGGGTGTTCTTTCGCCTTCTTCAGGTAATAGACGACGAAGACCGCTACGACGATCAGAATCAAAAACAGCAGGACTACCGTCGCGTTGCTGTTCCAAAGATTCGTCAGAAAAGATAGCATTCTCATAGGTTACTAGTATATAAAAAATTGGATTTTCTCCTTATCATCCAACAAAGTTAGGAAAATAAATGGAAAATCCAATAATACTTCCGGCTGTTGCCCAGCCGGTATCCAGCGGATCAGCCCCTGCGGGCTTCGCGGAGCGGATGGTCCCAGAGGACGCGGGCGCCGTGGACAGATGCCAGGGCGTCGATTTCCGTGGGCAGCTGCTCCAGCAGCGCGGCCTCGCGCTTCTTGGAGCGACGGCCGGGGGCTCGATAGAGTTCCTGCTCGAAGAAGGCATCGTAGGAGACAGCATAGTCTTCTTCGTCGCGATGCGGGAAGAACGTGACGGCGGCGCGATAGCAGATGGTGCCGGCCTCCGAGTCGGAGACCAGCATCACCAGCGCCCCGCGCCGCTCGACGCCGTTGAAAATGCCTTCCGCGGCGAAATACTGTTCGTAAACGTTGACAACCATCCTATTCGTCATTCCCGGCCCGACCGGGAATCTCTTACTTAACGTGGCTCAAGTAGCAGTCGAGCGTATTGCGGATGAGCATGGCGATGGTCATCGGGCCGACGCCGCCCGGGACAGGCGTGATCCACCCGGCAACCGGTTCCGCGGAGTCGAAATCGATGTCACCGCAGAGCTTGCCGTCAGCGCCCCGGTTGATGCCCACGTCAATGAGGATGGCTCCAGGCTTGACCATCTCGCCGGTGATGATTTTCGGGCGACCGACGGCAGCGACGATGATGTCGGCCGTGCGGGCAATCTCGCCCAGGTTGCGGGTGCGGGAATGGGCGATGGTCACGGTGGCGTTCTCATTGAGCAGCAGCGTGGCGACCGGCTTGCCTACGAGCTCGCCGCGGCCAACCACGAGGGCGTGTTTGCCTTCGATGGTTTCGCCGGTGGTCTTGATCAGATGGATGCAGGCGCGCGGCGTGCATGGTGCGACATAGCCGTGTTTGAGGGTGAAGCCCGATTTCATGCCGAAGAAACCGTCCACGTCCTTATCGGGCGCCACGGCGGCGATGACTGCGTCCTTATCGATCTGTTTGGGCACCGGCAGCTGGACCAGGATGCCGTCAATGGCCGGGTCGGCATTGAGGCGGGCGATGACTTCGAGGAGTTCGTCCTGCGTGGTCTGTTCCGGCAGGCGGATGACTTCGGAGACGAGTCCAACCTTTTTGGCATTCACTTCCTTGTTCCGGACGTACACCTGGCTGGCCGGATCCTCGCCGACGATGATGACCGTCAGTCCCGGCCTCCGGCCGTACTGCACTTCCATCTGTTCGACTTCCTGCCGCATCTGGTCATACAGCCCAGCGGCAATGGCTTTTCCATCAATGATTTTTCCCATATTGTAATTCCTTTATTTCTTTCCTCGGGCCACAGAATGGGGAAACACGACTCTGGAGTCATTCTGTGGCTACAAAAAAGTCATTTTTGCCTAAATGACGGCCACAGAATGGATATCGACGGTCCAATAGTCATCCTATGGCCTCAAAGAACAAGTTTTGCGATATCGTGACGGTAAAACAGGTTGTCACAGGTGATTTGGGCAACGCCGGCGTAGCAGCGGCGGGCGGCTTCTGGCATGGTCGGGGCGGAGGCGATGACCATCAGGACGCGGCCGCCGGCAGTTTGGAGCGTACTGTCTGCGGCGCGCTTGGTGCCCATATGATAGATGCGTTCCGCAAAGTCAGGCGCAACCGTAATGGCAACGCCTTTGGCATAGCTGCCGGGATAGCCCTTGGAGGCCATCACAACGCCCATTACGGATTCATCACACCATTGCAGGTCAGGAATCGGACTGCCCAAAGCGACGGCCTCAAAGACATCGTAGATGTCGCTTTCCAGGCGCGGGAGAACCACCTCCGTCTCGGGATCGCCGAAACGGGCGTTGAACTCGATGACCTTGATGCCCGTCGGCGTCTTCATCAGACCGCCGTAGAGCACGCCGCTGAGGGGCGTACCGGCATCGGCCATCGCATCGGCCACCGGCTGGAGGATGTGAGCGACGGCAAAGTCATAGTCTTCGTTCGAGATGAACGAAAGGCCACTCTTGCCCGTCGCAAACGACTCGGTATAAGCGCCCATGCCACCCGTGTTCGGACCTTTGTCGCCGTCGAAGGCGCGCTTGTGGTCCTGGGCGGCCACCATCGGCCGGACCTGACGGCCGGAGACGAAGGCCATCAGCGAAAACTCGGGACCGGCAAGGAACTCTTCGATCACGACCTTCCCTTCCCCATAACGGCCGTCGAGCAGCATGTCGCGCAAAGCGGCTTCCGCTTCTTCCAGCGTCGGCGCCACGACGACGCCCTTGCCGGCAGCCAGGCCGTCGTACTTGATGACCGTCGGGAACGAACCGGCTTTGACGTAGGCCAGTGCCTCGTCGAAATCCGTGAACGTACGATAAGCGGCTGTCGGCACCTGTGCGCCGGCCATCAGCCGCTTGGCGAAATCCTTGCTCGACTCGATAGCCGTAGCCGCCTGCGTGTGGCCGAAGATCTTCAGCCCCGCCGCGCGGAACTTGTCGACAATCCCCGCCGCCAGCGCCGCCTCCGGCCCGACGACCGTCAAATCGATCCGATTCGCTTTCGCAAACGCCAGCAGGCCGTCGATATCTGTATCTTTCAGCGGAACGCATTCCGCCTGCTCCGCAATACCCGCATTGCCCGGCGCACAGTAAATCTTCGCCACCCGTGCCGACCGGTTCAGCGCATCCACGATGGCGTGCTCACGTCCGCCGCCACCTACGACAAGCACAGAAGCCGTGGCACTTAAATCTCTGATACTCATACTCTTGCTCATATTCGCCTGCGCATTTTGACGCAAGCGATTTTGTATAAAACGTTAATAATCAGCCACTTCAATGCCACAGCCACCTCAGTGTTTGAAATGCCGGACGCCGGTAAACAGCATCGTGATGCCCAGTTCGTCGGCTTTGGCGACCGATTCCTCATCACGGATCGAGCCGCCGGGCTGGACGATGGCGGTTACGCCATATTGCGCCGCGAGGGCGACTGTGTCACCGAAGGGTAGGAAGCCGTCGGAGGCCAGCACCAAGCCTTTGGTAAAACCTGCAGCCTGCGCTTCTTTCAGAGCGATCTCCGCCGAGCCGACGCGGTTCATCTGACCGGCGCCCACGCCCAGCGTGTGGCCGTCGCGGACCACTGCGATGGCGTTGGATTTCACGTGCTTGACGATCCGCCAGCCGAAATCGAGGTCGCGCAGCTGCGCTTCCGTGGGTTTGACGCGGGTGACGCACATCTCAGCAGAAATCTGCTCAACCGCGGTGTCGAGCTGCTGCACCAGCATTCCACCGTTGACGCCCACATACTGCATCGGCGCCTCCGCCATCGGTTCCATCGCAACCTGAAGCACGCGGAGATTCTTCTTCGAGGCAAGGATTTCGAGCGCTTCCTCCGTGAACGAAGGAGCGATGACGATCTCCAGGAAGATGGGCTTCATCCCCCGGGCCACCTCGGCCGTGAGTTCGCGGTTCACACCGACGATGCCGCCGTAGATGCTAACCTTGTCGGCCTCATACGCTGCCTGCCAGGCAGCTTCGACGGTCTCCCCCACCGCGGCACCACAAGGATTCATATGCTTGAGGGCCACGCAGAAAGGCTGGTCGGCGAAGTCGCGCAGGATGTTCAGCGCGGCATTGGCATCCTGGATGTTGTTGTACGACATCTCCTTGCCCTGGATCTGTTTCGCGAAAGCCAGCGAATAGGGCTCCGCCTCCTTTGCCGCGAAGAAACGCGCCTGCTGGTGCGGATTCTCTCCGTAGCGCAACGGCTGCTTCAAGTCGTATTCCAGGAAAAGCTTCTCCGGCAAGCCGGCCTGGGCGCGCATATAGCGGGCGATCATCGTGTCGTACTGTGCCGTATGGGTATAGGCTTTGGCTGAGAGTGTCAGTCGCGTCTCAGGCGTCGTGTTGCCAGCATGACTAATCTCGTCGATCACGCGGCCATAGTCACCGGGATCGCAGACCACCGTCACATCACGCCAATTTTTGGCGGCGCTGCGCAGCATCGACGGACCACCGATATCGATGTTTTCAACGGCCTCTTCCATCGTAACGCCCTCCCGGGCAATCGTGGCGGCGAAAGGATACAGGTTGACGCACACCAGGTCGATGAACTCGATGCCGTTTTCCCGAAGTGCCTCCAGATGGGCCGGGAGGTCGCGACGGGCCAACAGCGCCCCATGCACCTTGGGATGCAGGGTTTTCACACGGCCGTCGCAAATCTCGGGGAAGCCCGTCACTTCACTGATACCGATGGTCTTCACACCATCCTGCTCCAACAGGCGCTGCGTGCCGCCCGTGGCGATAATCTCCCAGCCGAGCCGGGAAAGGGCGGCGGCGAAAGCCGAAACGCCCGTCTTGTCGCTTACACTGATGAGAGCTCTCATGCTTGCAATAGTTTCTGAATGGTTTCTATATAAAGACGATGTTCGATTGTCTGACCAATACGGTGGACCTCTGCAGGATCGCAGCCGTCATACGGAAACGCTTCCTGGGCGATGATCCGCCCGCCGTCGAGCGTGGCATCGACCCAATGGATGGTGATGCCGTAAACTTTTACGCCGTAGGCCACGGCGTCTTCCACTGCATGCGCTCCCTTGAAAGCGGGCAGCAAGGACGGATGGATGTTGATGATGCGGCCCCCATAGCGTTCCAGGAGCGTCGGGCCGATGATGCGCATATAGCCGGCCAGGCACACCAAGTCGATGCCCAAAGCGTCCATGAGGTCGGCGATTTCGGACTCGAAATCGGCCTTGCAGGCATACGATTTCGGCCGGAAGCAGAACGTCTCTACGCCGAAACGGGCACCCCGTTCCAGCACCTTGGCACCCGGCACGTCGCAAACCAGCAGCGCCACACGGGCATCCAGGCGGCCATCCACGCAGGCCTGCGCAATCGCCTCGAAATTGGTGCCCGATCCGCTTGCAAAAACTGCCAGCCGTTTCATCGCAGGATGATGTTGACGCCTTCGGTATCGGTGACGCGGCCGATGACGGAAGCCCGGCGGCCCGCCTTGGCCAGGATGGCCAGGGCCGTGTCGGCTTCGGCGGCATCGAGGGCCAGCACCATGCCGACACCCATGTTGAAAATGTTGAACATTTCGCGGTGCGGAATATGACCCCACTGTTCCAAGGCCTTGAAGACAGGCAGGATCTCCCAGGTACCCTCCTGGACTTCGATTCCTTGACCAGGCTGGAGGATGCGCGGAATGTTCTCGTCGAATCCGCCGCCCGTGATGTGGGCCACGCCGTGGACGTCGCAGTGCCGGATGACTTCCAGCATTTCCTTCACATAGATGTTCGTCGGCGTCAGCAACACTTCGCCCAAGACGGCGCCGCCCAATTCGGGCCGCCGCTCGTCGAAGGAGAGCCCGGCATCGGCCACAATCTTGCGGACCAGGCTGAAGCCGTTGGAATGGACGCCGCTGGATGCGATGCCCACCAGCACGTCGCCAACTTTCACCTTCGTACCGTCAATGAGCTTGCTCTTCTCCACCACGCCGGTCGTGAAGCCGGCAATATCATATTCTCCGTCGCCGTACATACCCGGCATTTCGGCAGTTTCGCCGCCGATCAGGGCGCAGCCCGCCTGGCGGCAGCCCTCCGCCACGCCGGCGACAATGGCTTCCACCTTCTCGGGGATATTATGGCCGAGCGCCACATAATCGAGGAAAAAGAGCGGCTCGGCGCCCTGCGCCAGCACGTCATTGACGCACATGGCCACCGCATCGATGCCGATGGTATCGTGCTTGTCCATGGCGAAGGCGATCTTGAGCTTCGTGCCCACGCCATCGGTACCACTCACCAGGACCGGCTCCTTATAACCGAGCGACGCCAGGTCGAACATACCGCCGAACGACCCGATGCCGCCCATCCAACCGGGGCGCTTGGTCGATGCCACATGCTGTTTGATGCGCCGGACCACTTCGTAGCCCGCTTCCAGGCTCACGCCTGCCTTTTCATAATCAATTGCCATATTGTTTTCTGAAATAATTGACTGCATTCTCGAAAATGGACTCACCGACAGGGGTCGGAATGTTGCGGTAGAGGTTCCGTCCGGCTCGCTCGGAGTGGCCCATCTTGCCGAGGATCAGACCGTCGGGGCTGATGACACCTTCGATGGCGAACGAAGAACCGTTGGGATTCATCGGCGATTCGAGCGTGGGAACACCCGATTCGGGATCGGCATAGCGGAAGGCCACCTGGCCGTTGGCGAAGAGCGCCTCAGCCTGTTCGCGGCTAACGACGAACTTGCCTTCGCCGTGGCTGATAGCCACGGTGTGGCGTTCGCCGGCCCTGAATCCGGAGAGCCAGGGCGAGCGCGTCGTGGAAACGACGGTCGTCACCAACTGAGAGATGTGGCGGTTGATGTCGTTGCGGAAGAGCGTGGGATCGCCTTCCTGCACGCCGAGCTTGCCGCCGGGCAGCAGACCGCTCTTGACCAGCGCCTGGAAGCCGTTGCAGATACCGAGGATCAGGCCCTTGCGGGCCAGCAGGGCCTCGACCTGCGCGGCCACTTTCGGATTGCCCAGCACATTGGAGATGAACTTGCCGCTGCCGTCGGGCTCGTCGCCCGAGGAGAAGCCGCCCGACAGGGCGAGGATCTGGCATTCGGCCAGATCGCGGCACAGGGTGTCGATGGAATCGAACACGTCCTGCTCCGTCAGATTGCGGAAGACGGAGAAACGGACGCGGGCACCGGCGCGCTGGAAGGCGGCGGCGGTGTCATAGTCGCAATTGGTGCCGGGGAAGACCGGCAGCAACACCAGCGGCGCGTCGATGGCTTCGCCGGGATAGCGCGGCGCCGCTTCGTCACAGAAGCGGTCGGCGAATTCCGGCACCGCTTCGCCCGTAAGGGGCACCCGCGCCGGATAGATTTCGGCGAAGCGGCCGTCGCAGGCCTGCTTGAGCAAGGCCGGGCAGAGCGGCTCGCCGTTGACCAGGATGGTCCCATCCGTCACGCTGCCGAGCAGTTCGGCGAAAGGTGCATCCAGTTCATCGGTCGCCTCAACGACCAGGGACCCGTAGCCCAGCGAGAACAGGTCGTTTTCGGCCAGCCGGACATCGAAACCGAGACCGTTGCCGAACGACATCTTGCAGAGGGCCTCTCCGACGCCGCCGAAGCCCAGGGACCAGGCAGAGACGATGCGGCCGGCGCCAATCTGCGCGACGGCAAAATCCCAAAGGGCACGGAGCTGCGCCGGATCGGGCATCCAGTCGGCCTGCGGCTTGTGTCGCAGCAGATAGAGTTTGTGACCGGCCTGCTTGAATTCGGGCGAGATGACCCGAGAAGCGCGGACCGGGGTGATGCCGAAAGCAATCAGGGTCGGCGGGACGTGGATGTCTTCGAAGGTGCCGCTCATCGAGTCCTTGCCGCCGATGGACGGCAGGCCGAGGGCGAGCTGCATCCGCAGGGCGCCCAGCAGCGCCGAAAGCGGCTTGCCCCAGGTGTGGGGATCGGAAGTCATCCGCTCGAAATACTCCTGATAGGAGAAACGCATCTTCGACCAGTCGCCGCCGGCGGCCACGACTTTCGTGCAGGCTTCCACCACGGCGTAGGCTGCACCGTGGTAAGGACTCCATGTGGCCAGGTCGGGGTTGTAGCCGAAGGCCATCAGGCTGGCCGTATCGGTCTCGCCCAGCACCGGAAATTTCTGAACGGAGACCTGGGATTCGGTCTCCTGCCTGCTGCCGCCGAATGGCATCAGCACGGTGCTGCTGCCGATGGTGGAGTCAAACATCTCGATCAGACCCTTCTGCGAAGTCACGTTGGGCGAAGCGAGCAATTGTTCCAGCCGCTGCTGGAGCGAGTTGCCGTCAAACTGGCGGGCGAACGGATCGATTGCCGACACCGGCTGGATCGTGGCGGTCGAATAGTGCCGGGCGCCGGCGCTGTCGATGAAGCTGCGCGGCAGGTCGGCCACCAGATCGGTGCCGTTGAAGATCTGCATCCGGCCCGAATCCGTCACGTCGGCCACGTGCGTGACCTCGATGTTCTCTTCGGCACAATAGCCTTCGAAGGCCGCCTGGTCGGCAGCCGCGATCACGACCGCCATACGCTCCTGTGACTCGCTGATGGCGAGTTCCATGGCATTGAGGCCGCTGTATTTGGTCGGGACGCGGTCGAGATGGATCTCCAGGCCGTCGGCCAGTTCTCCGATGGCCACGCTCACGCCACCCGCGCCGAAGTCGTTCGACTTCTTGATGAGTCCCGATACTTCCGGACGGCGGAACAGACGCTGAAGCTTGCGTTCTTCCGGCGGATTACCCTTCTGGACCTCGCTGCCGCAGGTGGTCAGCGAAGCGTCGGTATGGCCTTTCGAAGAGCCGGTGGCGCCGCCGATGCCGTCGCGGCCGGTGCGGCCGCCGAGCATCAGGATCACATCGCCCGGCTGCGGACGCTCGCGCAGCACTTGCCGCTGGGGCACCGCGCCTACCACGGCGCCGACCTCCATCCGCTTGGCCGTATAGCCCGGATGGTAGATTTCCCGTACGTGCGTGGTTGCCAGGCCAATCTGGTTGCCGTAGCTCGAATAGCCGGCCGCGGCCTTGCGCGAAATCATCCGCTGCGGCAACTTGCCATGCATCGTCTCGCTCACCGGCTTCCAGATGTCACCGGCACCAGTCACACGCATGGCCTGATACACATAGGCACGGCCGGAGAGCGGATCGCGGATGGCGCCGCCCAGACAGGTCGCCGCGCCGCCGAAGGGCTCGATTTCCGTGGGATGGTTGTGGGTTTCGTTCTTGAACTGCAGGAGCCATTTTTCGGTTTTCCCGTCCACGTCCACGTCGATGACAATGCTGCAGGCGTTGTTCTCTTCGCTCTGTTCCTGGTTGTCAAGCACGCCCTTGTGCTTCAGGTAGCGGGCACCGATCGTAGCCAGCTCCATCAGGCAGAGCGGTTTGTTCTCGCGGCCCAGTTCGCAGCGGATCTCCCGCAGCTGCGCCAGGTCGGCCTCCAGGGCCGGACGGATGAAAGAATCTTCCACCTGGATACCGGTCAGTTCGGTCGTGAAGGTGGTATGGCGGCAGTGGTCGCTCCAATAGGTGTCGAGGATGCGAAGTTCCGTCTCGGTGGGATTGCGGCCTTCCTTGCGGAAATGCAGCAGCACTTCCCGCAGGTCGTCGGTATTCATGGCCAGGCCCCAGTCCTTGCAGAAGACGGGCAGGTCTTCCTCTTTCATATCGAGGAAGCCGTCGAGGACGGCCAGCGGCCGCACGTTGGCATCCTCCCCGCCGGCATAGACCGACAGGTCTTTTTCGCGAGACTCCACGGCGTTGATGAAATACCGGCGGACGGCTTCCAGGCCTTCGGCGGAGAAATCGTCGTCGAACACGAGCAGGCGGCCGCTGTGGACTCCCACGGCGGCGGCAGGATCGATCAGATGGACGCAGTCGAGGGCCGAGGCGGCGCGCTGGTCGAACTGGCCGGGAATGTATTCCACGGCCAGGAAGCGGCGCCCGGCAAGGTCAAAGGTGTCGGTCACGGTATCGGACACGCGTTCACCGAAGACCGTGTAGCGGCACTTTTCAAGCAGTTCGTCACTAAATCCAGACAGGTCGTACAAGTTGACTAGCCGGAGCGAACGGATATTCACGGAGAGGTTTTCGTTGAATTCTTTCCGGAGACTTTCGGCTTCCACCCGGAAGGCGGGTTTCTTTTCGACAAAAATGCGGCGGCTGTTCATCGGGATCAGAGTTCGGTATTCAGCACTTTCTCAGCCTGGGTACGGCGGAACGCTTCGAGTTTGGCGGCGAGCGCCTCGTCGTGCAGCGCGAGGATGGCGACGGCATAGAGGGCTGCGTTCTTGGCGCCGTCGATGGCCATGGTTGCCACAGGAATGCCGGAAGGCATCTGGACGATCGAAAGCAGTGAATCCATTCCGTTCAATGCTTTACTCCGGATAGGGATCCCGATCACCGGCAATGTGGTCAGGGCGGCGGCCATGCCCGGCAGATGGGCGGCTCCGCCTGCGCCGGCGATGACGATGCCTACCCCGCGGTCGCGGGCACCGGCCATGTATTCCATGAAGAACTGCGGTGTGCGGTGCGCACTGATCACTTTCTTCTCATATTCGACGCCAAAAGATTCGAGGGTCTCGCAGGCGGCGGACATCACGTCCCAGTCGCTCTTCGATCCCATGATGATGCTGACTTTCATATGCAGTTATATTGATTTTCCTTGATAGAATTTCAAATTTACAACGAAATTCAGTTCGGGAATCGGGAATCGGGGAAAAAAGTTATCAAAAGGAGATTGTTAATAAATGCCTTCTGTTTCCTTTTGCAGTTCGTCCAAAACGCATTACCTTTGCGGGAAATCCCAGCCATGGCCCGGAAGAAAGACATCCGAATCACACATTATATATACGTCGAGACAGCTCGTTGAGTTGTCTTTTTTTTGTCCCGATGGAAAGAAACCTTTTGTTGAAGGGCGCCTCGCTGAGCACCGACCGCGGAATACTCCCGCAGGGCGACGTGCTCGTCGCCGGCGGCGTCATCCGCGCCGTGGCGGAGGCGCTGCCCTGCCCCGCCGACGCGGACGTGATCGATCTTTCCGGCAAACTGCTCTCCTATGGCTTTGCCGACCTCCACGTACATTTCCGGGAGCCGGGCGCACCGCAGAAAGAGACGATCCGTACCGGTTCGCTTGCGGCGGCGCGGGGCGGCTACACCACGGTCTGTGCGATGCCCAACCTGACTCCGGCTCCCGACAATCTCGAAACGATTGCGCTGGAGCAGGCAATCATCGACAGTGACGCTTTCATCGAGGTGCTTCCCTATGCCACCATCACAGCAGGCCGGCGGGGCGATGAAGTTGTGGACATGGCGGCGCTAAAAGGACGCTGCGTCGCTTTCTCCGACGACGGCAGCGGTGTCCAGCGCGACGACGTGATGCTGGAGGCCATGCGCCGCGCGGCGGAACTGGACTGCATCCTGGCCGCCCACTGCGAAGACAACGCGCTGCTGCGAGGAGGCTATATCCACGACGGACGCTGGTGTGCCGCCCATGGGCACAAGGGCATCTGTTCCGAGAGTGAATGGGGCCCGATTGCCCGCGACCTGGAACTGGCCGCCAAGACCGGCTGCCGCTACCACATCTGCCATGTCTCCACGAAAGAAAGTGTCGCATTGGTACGGGAGGCCAAACGGAGCGGCGTCCGCGTCACTTGCGAGACTGCACCACATTATCTTGTCCTCTGCGAGGATGATCTTCAGGAAGACGGCCGGTTCAAGATGAATCCGCCGCTCCGCAGCGCAGCGGACCGTGAAGCGCTCCTCGAAGGCCTTCGTGACGGAACAATCGATGCCGTCGCCACGGACCACGCTCCCCATACAGCCGAAGAGAAATCACGAGGCCTGGCCGGCAGTGCCATGGGTATCGTGGGACTCGAGACCGCGTTTCCTGTTCTATACACCAAACTGGTTCTGGAAGGAAAGCTGTCGCTGGAACGGCTTCTCGACGCCCTCTGCGCCACGCCGCGCCGGATCTTCCGGCTCGGCGGCGCCCTGCGCGAAGGCGAGCGCGCCGACCTGACCGTCCTCGACCTCAACGCCGGCTACACGATCGACAGTTCCCGCTTCCTCTCCAAGGGGCACTCAACTCCCTTCGACGGTATGGCTGTACGGGGCACGGTGGTCATGATCTGGAAAGATGGCCGGCTTGTTTGGAAAGACCTTGCCTGAAAATGGATAAAAAACACTATACGATAAGTGCCAACGTTCCGGTCGCCCCGCAGGTGTACCGGATGGAACTGACGGCCGATGCGGCGCCACAGCTGCGGGCCGGCCAGTTCGTGGAAGTGGCCGTTCCCGGCCAGTTCCTCCGCCGCCCCCTGTCGGTCTCCCTGTCGGAGCCCGGTCGGCTGACGCTGCGCTACAAAGTGGTCGGCAGCGGCACGGCGACCCTTGCTGCCATGCAGCCCGGTACCCAACTCGAGCTGTTGACCGGTCTGGGCAACGGCTTTGACCTGGACGCCTGCGACGGGCGGGCACTGCTGCTCGGCGGCGGCATCGGCGTCGCGCCGCTGCACCAGCTTTGCCGTGATCTGCGGGCCGCGGGCCGGCAAGTGACCGCCGTGCTGGGTTTCAATACAGCTTCGGAGATTCTCCTGCGCGACGAACTCGCCGCTCTCGGTGCCGAAGTACACGTAGCGACGGCCGATGGATCGGCTGGCATCCGCGGATTCGTGACCGATGCCCTGCAACAGGTCACCCCCAAGTTCGATTACTACTACGTCTGCGGGCCGATGCCGATGATGCGGGCCCTGTATCCCCTGCTGCCCGACGGCGGCGAATTCTCGCTCGAAGAGCGGATGGGTTGCGGCACCGGGCTCTGCTTCGGCTGCACCATCCCCACCTCCGAAGGTCCTCGGCGTATCTGCCACGACGGGCCTGTCTTCAAAAAGAATCTGTTGCCATGGTAAACGATACTTCCGTCACCCTCGGCGGCATCCGCCTCAAGAATCCGGTAATCCCGGCCAGCGGTACATTCGGTTTCGGCTTTGAAATGGCTGCCTGCTACGATCTGAACCGGCTCGGCGCCATCGCCCTCAAGGGCACGACGCAGGAGCCCCGTTTCGGCAATCCGACGCCCCGCATCGCCGAGTGCACCGGCGGCCTGCTGAACGCCGTCGGGCTCCAGAATCCCGGCATCGACGCCCTGGTGTGCGACATCGCGCCCAAGGTGCGAGCCCTTTGCGACACGCCGCTGATTGCCAACATCAGCGGGTTCGCCGTTGATGAATACGGCATCTGCTGCGAGAAGGCTGATGCCTGCGCCGAGATCGACATCATTGAGGTGAACATCTCCTGCCCCAACGTCCATCAGGGCGGTATGACCTTCGGCACCGATCCGGCTGCCGCCGCGGCCGTGACGCACCGCGCGCGGAAGGCGACAAGCAAGCCGCTGTTCATCAAGCTGACGCCCAACGTTTCGGACATCGTTCCCATCGCGAAGGCCTGCGAAGACGAAGGCGCCGACGGACTCACGCTCATCAATACCCTCCCCGGCATGCGGATCGACATCCGTCGCCGCAAGCCCGTGCTCGCGAACCGGACGGGCGGCTTTTCTGGCCCCGCCCTCTTCCCCATCGCGGTCCGCTTCGTCAACCAGGCGGCCACCGCCTGCCGCATCCCGATCATCGGCTGCGGCGGCGTCTCCACGGCCGAAGAGGTCATCGAAATGATGATGGCCGGCGCCACCGCCGTCCAGGTCGGCTCCGCCAACCTCCGCGACCCCCTCGCCTGCCCCACGATCATCGACGCCCTCCCCGCCGTCATGGAACAACTGAACATTCAAAAACTTGAAGATATCATAGGAATCATATAAAATGAAAAACGACGTCATTATCGCCTGCGATTTCGGCAGTGCCCAGGAGGCATTCGATTTCCTCGATTTGTTTGCCGCGGAAGAACGGAAGCCGTTTCTGAAGATCGGAATGGAACTGTATTATGCCGAGGGTCCGGAAATGGTCCGGGAACTGAAACGGCGGGGCCATCCCCTTTTCCTCGACCTGAAACTCCACGATATTCCCAACACCGTGCGTCGCACCATGCAGGTCCTCTCGAAACTCGATGTCGACATGACCAACGTCCATGCGGCCGGCACCATCGACATGATGCGCGCCGCCCGGGAAGGGCTCACACGTGCCGACGGCACCCGCCCGCTGCTGATTGCCGTTACCCAACTTACTTCCACAAGCGAAGAGCGGATGCAAAGGGAATTGCTGGTCGACGCCAGCATCTCCGAGGCCATCGCCCATTATGCCCGCAACGCCCGGGAGGCCGGGCTCGACGGCGTAGTCTGCTCGCCGCTGGAAGCCTCGCTCGTGAAAGCCGCCTGTGGGCCGGAGTTTCTGGCCATCACCCCCGGCATCCGCTTCGCCGATACCACCGCTGACGACCAGGTCCGCATCACCACCCCGGCCCGCGCCCGGGAAATCGGATCCGACTTCATCGTCGTCGGCCGCCCCATCACTGCCGCCACCGATCCGCTCGCCGCTTGGCGACGCTGCCTCAACGAATTCTGCCCTGAAACCTTACAAAACGCATAATACCATGACCGATACCCGCGAAAAAGCCATTGCCCGCGACCTCCTTTCCATCGGTGCCGTTTTCCTCCGCCCCGAACAGCCTTTTACCTGGGCCAGCGGCATCCACAGCCCTATCTATTGCGACAACCGGCTTATCCTCTCCGCCCCCGCGATCCGCGACCACGTCGAGGCCGGCCTGGCCGAACTGATCCGCACTTATCATCCCGATTGCCAGATGCTGATGGGCACCTCCACGGCCGGCATCGCCCATGCGGCGCTGGCCGCGCAGATCCTCGATCTGCCGATGGGCTACGTCCGCGGCGAGAACAAGAGCCACGGCCGGACCAACCGCATCGAAGGCCGGCTGGAACCGGGCACCAAGACCGTCGTGGTGGAAGACCTGATATCCACAGCCGGCAGCGCCGTCGAGACCGTCGAGGCGCTGCGTGAAGCCGGAGCCGAAGTCCTGGGCATCGTGAGCATCTTCACCTACGGCATGCAGCGCGGCCTCGACCGCCTTGCCGCCGCGAATACCGTCAACCATTCCCTGAGCAATCTAGACGCTTTGCTCGAAGTCGCCGTGGAGGCCCGCTATATCGCACCGGAGTGGCAGGAACGCATCCGCCGCTTCCGCGACAATCCTTCCGACGAAACCTGGATGAAAGCAAACAATTAATACATACCAACGATTTATGAAACACCTGATCGAACCCACCGACCTGACCCGTGCCGAAATCAGCGAAATCATCGCCCTGGCCGACCGGATCATCGAACACCCCGAGGAGTATTATGAGGCCATGGCCCACAAGAAACTCGCCACCCTCTTCTACGAGCCCAGCACGCGTACGCGCCTGAGCTTTACCGCCGCCATGAAGGAACTCGGCGGACAGGTCCTCGGTTTCTCCGACGCCGCCCGCTCGTCGGTCTCCAAGGGTGAAACCGTCCAGGACACCGTCCGCGTCCTGGCCTGCTTCGCCGACATCATCGCCATGCGCCACCCCATCGAGGGCGCTCCGCTGGCCGCCTCGGAAGTCTCCCCGGTGCCCATCATCAACGCCGGCGACGGCAGCCACAGCCACCCGACGCAGACCCTCACCGACCTGCTGACCATCCACCGCGAACTCGGCCACATCGACAACCTGACCATCGGCTTCTGCGGCGACCTCCGTTTCGGCCGCACCGTCCACTCGCTGATCAAGGCCCTCTCGGCCTACGAAGGCATCAAGGTGTACCTCATCGCCCCCGACGCCCTCAAACTTCCCGAGTATATCCGCCACGACGTGTGCGACCGCAAGGGCATCCCGTACGAAGAAGTCGATTCCATCGAAGAGGCCATGCCGAACCTCGACATCCTCTATATGACCCGTGTCCAGAAAGAGCGCTTCCTCGACCAGGACGAGTTCGACCGCCTCAAGGACAACTTCATCCTCAACGCCGAGAAGATGAAACTCGCCAAGAAGGAAATGGCCGTCCTGCACCCGCTGCCGCGCGTCAACGAGATCCTCACCGAAGTCGACGCCGACCCGCGCGCCGCATACTTCCGCCAGGTCGCCTGCGGCAAATACGTCCGCATGGCCCTCATCAAGTCGCTCATCGACTGGAAAGACGACCCGAAGCACCCGATGCCCGAGAAGAAGGACATCTTCACCGACCCGAACCTGCGCTGCACCAACCCCAAGTGCATGTGCAACCACGAACACGTCACTCCCTACTTCAAACGCACCGAAGAAGGCGTCATCCGCTGCGCCTACTGCGAGTCGAAGATCTGATAAAAAAGACCCCCGGTCAAAGCCGGGGGTGACTTAGGAATATCGTCATGCCCGGCCTCGACCGGGCATCTTTTTTTGCTAGATGAAAATATACCGGAGGATGAAGAGCACGGCGAGGACCCACATCGTAGGGGTGATCTGTTTGGCCTTGCCGGTAAGGGCATAGAGGATTACATAGGAGATCACACCGATGAGGATACCGTCGGAAATGCTGTAGGCCAGCGGCATGAGGATCAGCGTCAGGAAAGCGGGGATGGCTTCGCGATAGTTGGACCAGTCGATTTCGCGGACCGGGTTCATCATCATCATACCGACGATGATCAGAGCCGGAGCGGTGGCCGCACCGGGGATACCCAGGAACACCGGCGAGAAGAAGAGCGCGACGGCGAAGAGCACGGCCACGGAGAAGGCCGTCAGGCCCGTGCGGCCGCCCGCACCGACACCAGCGGAGCTCTCAACATACGTCGTTGTGGTGGAGGTACCCAGGCAGGCACCGGCAATCGTACCGATGGAGTCGGCCAGGAACACCTTCTCGGCATCCTGGATGTTACCTTTCTCATCGACGAAACCAGCCTTCTGCGAAACGCCAATCACCGTACCCATCGTATCGAACATATCGATGAACAGGAAGGTGAACACGACGGCCAGCATGTCCCAGGTAAAGATTTCACCCCACTGGAATTGGAAGGCGATCGGAGCGACACTGTCGGGCAGCGACACGACACCCGTGAAGTGCGTGATGGCCTCGCCCGTGGCCGGATCCTTGATGAACAGGCCGATGATGGCCGTCACGAGGATGCCGATCAGGATACCGCCGCGAACGTGCAGCATCACCAGCGTGCAGGAGATGATCAGACCGATGACGGCCAGCAGGCCGGTGCCGTGGCACACATCGCCGAGCGCCACGAGCGTGGCGTCGTTGTTGACGATCAGGCCGGCATTCTGCAGACCGATGAAGGCGATGAACAGGCCGATACCGGCGCCGATGGCATGCTTCAGGCTGAGTGGAATCGCATTCAGGATCCAGGTACGGACTTTCGTCAGTGTCAGGACGACGAAGATCAGGCCTTCAATCAGCACCGCCGTCAAGGCGAACTGCCAAGTGTGACCCATCGTCAGGCAGACCGTGAATACGAAGAAGGCGTTCAGGCCCATACCCGGAGCCAGGGCAAACGGTTTCTTGGCCCAGAAGGCCATGACCAGTGTGGCGATAATGGCGGCCAGGGCCGTCGCGGTAAAGACACTGCCCGCAGGCATACCCGGCAGCGCACTGAAGATATTCGGGTTGACGGCCAGAATATAGGCCATCGTCAGGAAGGTCGTCAGACCTGCCACGAGCTCCGTACGGACGGTGTGCTTTTCCGGGTTGAAGCCAAAAGCTTTGGTCAGGAAATTACTCATAGTGTATGGAAAAGTTTATGATGGTTCAGGCAGGTATCAGAAGACCCATTTCATACCGAGACAAGGCAGGATATGGAAACCACTCATGCCGGCGAAATTATAGCTGAGTTCCACCTCGCCGCCGAGATTGAAATGCTCGGTGCCGAAACTGTACCAGATCTGCGGTTCGGAGAGCACCACCGTGCTGCGGCCTTCGCACCAGACATCCAGGAAGCCCGAGAACCGGAGGCCCGGCGCACCAAAGAGATCCTGGCAACCCCAAACCGTCGTAAACTGGAGCGGAACCTGCGAGTAGAGGTGGATGAACTGCTTGTACAGGAGCTTGAAGTTGAGCGTATTCTTGAAGTCACCGCTGTGCAGGAAATAATCCACGCCGAAAAGGAAAGCGCTGTTGACAGGGAATGCGAGGCCAGCCCCGTAGGAGGGCGTGTTGGATGCCATTCCGAAGCCGCCGTTGTACTCCACCTGGAGGCTCAGGGGAGCGAGCGTGCTGTTCTGCCAGAAATTGAAGCAACGTGCAATCTCAAAATACGTGTTGCTGGGAGAAATGATGGCATTCCCGTCCCGATTGTTGTAATCGTAATCGATGAAGAAGAACGTATTGCCCCAGTTGTCGGTGTGGAAACCTTCGAGGGTCGTGGTGAAATGCTTGCGACCGAAATCATAGAAGGTCTGGAAGTTCGTCTGGCCGAAAGCGGTCAGAGCACAGAGCAGCACGGCTGCAGAAAGAATCAGTTTTTTCATATGTTCATGAAGGTTTTAGTTTTTTCTCTTGGGTTTGTGCGTACCGCCGAAGTTGACGGAGACGTCGCCTTCTCCGTTGGGGAACTCATAGGTGTTGCCCGGAAGCACAGCGTTCAGGATGATGCCCACAAGGGCGGCCACGGCCAGGCCGCTGAGCGAAGTGAAGCCGATGGAGATGGCGTCGTTCGCGCCATACTTGATACCGATGGCCAGCACCAGGATCAAGGCCGTGATAATGACGTTGCGCGATTCCGTGAGGTCCACGCGGTTCTCCACCAGGTTGCGGACACCGACCGCGGAAATCATACCGTAGAGCACGAGGCTGACGCCGCCGATCGTGGAAGCGGGCATCGCGCTGATCAACGCGGCAAACTTCGGGCAGAAGCTCAGGAGGATGGCGAAGCAAGCGGCAATACGGATCACGCGCGGGTCAAAGACGCGGGTGAGGTTGAGCACGCCGGTATTCTCACCGTAAGTAGTATTGGCCGGAGCACCGAAAAGCGACGCCAAAATGGTAGCCAGACCGTCGCCCATGAGGGTACGGTGCAGACCCGGATGCGCCAGATAATTCTCACCTGTCGTCGAAGAAATGGCGCACATGTCACCGATATGCTCGACCATCGTAGCCAGCGAGATCGGCAGGATGGCGATGATGGCCGCCACGATCAGGCCCCAGTTCGGTGACTGGAACACGGCGAAAGCGGTATTCTGCATCTTGAACGGCAATCCAAGCCAGGCAGCGTCCTTCACGCCGCTGAAATCGCACAGACCAAAGCAGGCAGCCACGATATAGGAACCCAGCACACCGAGCAGGATCGGAACGATCTTGATCATGCCCTTTCCCCAGATGTTGCACACGATGATGATGGCGATGGCCAGCAGGGCGATCCACCAGTTGGTATTGCAATTGGTAATGGCGGAACCCGAGAGGGTCAGACCAATGGCGATAATGATCGGTCCGGTAACCACCGGCGGGAAGAAACGCATGACTTTCTGGGGTCCGAAGGCGGCGAAAAGCCCCGCCAGGATGAAATACATCAGACCGGCGCAGACAACGCCGATGCAGGCGTACGGCAGCGACTGGGCCAGCGAAAGCCCCTGCTCAGCCCCCATCTGGGTCACGGCGGCGTATCCGCCGAGGAAGGCAAAGGAGGATCCCAGGAAAGCAGGTACTTTCCAACGGGTCAGCATGTGGAAGATCAGGGTACCCAGACCGGCAAAAAGAAGGGTCGCCGAGACCGACAACCCTGTAATTACTGGCACCAGGACGGTGGCGCCGAACATGGCAAACAGATGCTGCAAGCCGAGAAGCGCCATCTTGGGCTTTCCCAGCGTCCGGGCGTCGTAGATAGCTTGATTGTTTGTCGTGGACATAGTAAGAGATTTTCTACAAAGATACATCAACCCTGCAAAAAATCGCTCCCTGTCCCGTCAGACTTTTTCAACCAATTATCAACAGCCCGCCGGGCTCCACTATACGATATTGATAATGTGCGAGAAACCCGTAATGTCGAATACTTCTTTCACATGCGGTTTCATGTTCCGCAACACCAGCTTCGCCCTGCGTGCCGAAACGTTCTTCTGCAGCATCAGGAACATGCGGAGCCCCTGGCTGCTGGTGTATTCCATGTCCGTGCAGTCCACGTCGATCTCCTCGTGCGTTCCGTTCATCAGCGGCGTGATGTCTTTCATGAACTGGTCGGCGTTGGTGGTATCGAGCCTTCCTTCAAGTTTGACGAGCGCCTTTGCGCCTTCTTCTGTGATTGTTACGTTCATTTTTTATCTTGCATTATATTATTATTTCAATAAGATTGACATGATCGTGATGTCGTCGTTCTGCTCCGCATCGCCGGTAAAGTGACGGACCCGGGCATACAGGTCGAGGGTCGAGGCTTTGGCCGAGACCGAAGGGTTCATCTTCCTGGCCCAGTCCAGCAACGCCTGTTCACCGAACTGCGTCTTGTCGGCACGTTCGGCCTCCGTCACGCCATCCGTATAGACGATCAGACGAGAACCGTGTTCCAGTCGGATCTGCTCGGCTTCATAAGGAAAACGTTCAAACAGGCCGGCCGCCAGGTTGGGCTTCGCACGCAAGAACGATGCCGAACCGTCCGGTGCGACGATAACGATAGGGTTGTGGCCCGCATTGCAGAACTCCATGACGCCGGTGGAGGTATTGAGGCAGCCGGCAAAGAGCGTAACGAACATCTCATTCGTGTTTCCGTCGCAGAGGCAGTCGTTCACCCGGCGGACCACTTCGTTGATCGGCAGGCCCAAAGCGCCGATGAAACGGAAGGCCGCCCGCGTTATGGCCATGAATAACGCGGCCGGGACACCTTTCCCGGAGACGTCGCCCACCAGGAAGAAGACTCGGTCTCCCACGTCGATGAAATCGTACAGGTCGCCGCCCACCTCCTTGGCCGGCTGCACCATCGCGTAGAGGTCACAGCCGGGATGATTCGGAAAGTTCTGTGGCAACATGCTCATCTGGATGTCCCGGGCAATGGTCAATTCGCTTTCATAGCGTTCGTTGGACGCCGTCGTGGTCTTCAGTTCGGCGATGTACTCGCGGATGGACTGTTGCATGAAGGCCATCGAATCGCGCAACTTCTGCAGTTCTTCCCCCCGCTTCACTTCGGGCAGACGGGCCTTGAAATTGCCCTTGGCCATGGTCATCGACACCTGGGTGAATTCCACAATGGGCATCATCTGGCGCCGGATGACGTTACGGCATCCGACATACAGCCCGATCAGTCCGAGAATTGCCATGATCGCCATGATCACGTTGAAGATAGACAGATAATGGAACACCGAATCGTACGAATTGACCAGCAGGATCGACCATCCGTTGCTGATCGGCCGGTACACGCCGAAATAATCTTCATTCCTGTTCCCGTGGAAACGGACCGATCCTTTCTTGCCGTTGAGCATGTTCTGGGCGATGGTCAGGGCCGTGGTGTCGCTCATTTGCGAAACGGTGTCGAAGATGGAATGTTTGAGGACCATGGAACTGTCGGGATGAACGATATAAGTTCCCCTCGCACTGACAAGCACTGCGTATGAATCCCAATAGGGAGTAATTCTCTTCAACCGGTTGGACATACCTTCCAAGGAAATATCCGATGTAAGGATGCCGAAAAAAGTACCGGTCGTATCCTTGAGCGGCAACGAATAAGTCGCCATCCGCCGGCTACCGCCGCCCTCGTCGAAATAGGGTTCACTCCACACCGGCCGGTCAAACAACTTGGGGACCCGGTACCAGTCCATCGTCGGATAATCGTAATCAGCGTTACCCATCTGGATCGTATGCATCTCCCCGGTCTGTTTTTCGATGTAGGAATAGGGTGCAAACCAACGCCGTCCCTGGAAATAATAGGGCTCGAAGGCGACTGCACTGCCAATGATACTCGGGTTGGACATGACCAGTTCTCTCGTCGCATCGTACATGAATTGCTCCCGCATGCCACCCCGCTGGACAAACCAGTCCACATTGCCCACGGCCAGTTCTACCTCGGAAATCAGCATGTCGATGTTCCCGGCGACCAGATCGACCTCCTTCTCGGCCACTTCGGTCGTGATCCTGATGATTGCACGACGGCCGAAGATGCCCATCAGAATGGTGGTGAACAGCAGCATACCGGCAGAGATCAACAAGACATACCGGCTGAGCCGTCGGGCTATTGATTGGCTGTGAAGCGGCATGGCGGGATCAGGCGACTCGCTTGGTCATGATGAGGATGTTGCACCCATCCTCGTACTTGTATTCGATACGGTCCATCAGTTTCTTGCACAAGAAGATACCCAGCCCACCAATCTCCCGGTCCTCCACAGACTGGGTGATGTCGGGATCTTCTTTTTCAAGCGGATTGAAAGGGACTCCGGCATCCTTGAGCAGGATGGTCAGCATGACGCCTTCCGGATCGAGTTCCGTACCGACCTCGATCCATCCCAAACCGCCGTCATAGGCATAGCGGACCACATTCTCCACTGCCTCCTCGATGGAGAGACGGATCTTGAACTGCAGGGCTTCATCCTGCGGAATATCAGGCGAGGACATGAGATAATCGACAATCTCGCCACATTTGTCGACGATGGGTTCAAATCTTTTTTTCATGGATACGAGGGATGGAAGGATCAATTGAATGGAATGGTGTAATATTTCGATGTCGAAAGAATGGCCGGAGAGGATCTCCCCGTCCAGACAGATGTCAATCAGGTCCCGGGAGCGGAGTTGTACGCTGCGCACACGCCGGTGGATGAATTTCCGTTTTCCCGGATTACGCGTAAACTGCTCGCCCCGCTCGTAAAGCGGCAGAACGCGCAACAAGGTAAGCGGGCTCATCCGACGTACGATGCTGAACTCGATCAGGCCGTCTTCCGGGTCCGCATCCGGTGCACACAAATACTTCCCGGCCACCCAGCGCCCGTTCGACATTGAGCAGAGAAACAAATTGCGCCGGTTCATGCGTTCCCCGTCGGCGATGACCCGGATCCGGTTGCGTTTTCCGAACAAGAGGGCATACCCGATTCCTCTTGTGACCGCATGTCTGGTCTTGCCGGAAGCCTCCAGGTCATAGACCCGGGAAGCGACTACCGCCTCAAACCCGACGTTGATGACATTGATGGCATAGTTGTCATTGACCCGCATGATGTCCACCGGCCGCGGGGTACCGGCCAGCAACTTGGGAAGCGAATGAAAATCCCTGTCCGGATAGCATTTGATGAAATCGTTCGTCAGCCCGTAGGAAAGAACGCTCAGGTACTTTTTGGAGAAGCCTACCAACCCGGACGCGACCTCAATGAACGTTCCGCTTCCGCCGCAAGCGACGAAGCAGCATTCAATCCGGGGGTGCAGGTCACAATAGATCCGTACGAAACGCGTTCCGTCCCCCACCCCCGTGGTCCGGTAAATCTCATAGTCCAGCCTGGAACCGGCTTCTGCGATCTGCCTCTCTACGTCTTGGGCGATGAAGGACTTGTCGTCCCGTCCGTTAATGACAAAAATGTAATGCATCTTACCGGAGCAGCATTCTTTCAATATCGGTACGCCAATGCGGAAGCATCGACTCCCGGTTGGCAAAATGAATCATGTACAAGGCAGCATAGGGCTGAATCTGCCGGTTGATTTCCTGCAGGTCAGCCTCCGGGCCGAAGTATGTTTGTACGAACACTTCCCAGACCCGCATCATCTGGGCATGCGTTACATGAAAAAGCTGGTCCGCCAATGCATCGCTCGGATTGGAGATGCACACGAAATAGAGCATCCCCAGGTCAAAGAAAGGATGTCCGTAGCGGAAATCAGCCAGGTCAATCCACCAGGTCTGCTTGCCGTCGGTAATGATATTGCCGATGTGCATATCACCGTGCAGGCAGGTTGTGGCGTCGGGGGCTTGGTCCACGAAGGCTTGCAAACGGGCTTTCTGGGCATCGTCGAAATCATGGGAAGCTTCGATGACTCCGTGGAAATGATCCTTGACGGAAGGGAACACCTCCGAATTGCACGGCGTAGCATGGAGTTTCAGGCACTGTCTGGCGAACTCGGCCGTATATTCATCCAGCCGTTCCGGCTCCTGCGAGATGGCGCGGGCAAAAGAGCGTTTGCGGGTAATCCGTTCGAATTCGACCCCCACCCGTTTCCCGTCTGTCACCAACCGGTAAGCCCGAGGGATGTGCAAGCCGAGGTCCATGATGGACCAGGACATCTTCAGTTCCTGCTCCGGCACGGAAACCGGCATATACTCCGCATAGAGCTTCATCATCCGTTTCCCGTCCTTGTGGTTGTAACTGATCGCCGTATAGCCATCACCACTCACTTCATAGTCATTCAGATCGATCAACTCCGGCCGGGGTTTGCCGAAGACATGTTCAATCAATTGAGTAAATTCCGTATAAGCATGCGTGCCGGCCAGATCACTCAGCGACTGTGCCAGGCCCCGGTAATGCCATTCATGATCCACACGGCCACCGGGTGCGTGAAAACGCTCCCAAAGTTTGTCGCCCATGTCGTCGTAATCACGGGCAATGGCGCGCATGTTGGAGAGCTTGTCGCCCAACGCGACGATCTTTGCTTCGTACGGTGCAGCTGCCAGCCGGTCAATGGCACCCTGTTTGCGGTCGCGCCAACTGTCGGACTCGCTGCGCTCCGGAACAAACTTGTCGCTTTCCTGTTCCACCAGGAACGCCACCTTATCGCCGAATTCCCGTCGCAGCTGATCCAGTGTGATCGACGTATCCTCGACTACATCGTGGAGCGCAGCCGCCGCCAGCAGTTCCTGGTCGGAAGAGAGGGTGGCCACGACAGCCACCGCTTCCAGCGGATGGACGATATACGGGAACCCTTTTCCACGGCGCTCCGTATTGTGGTGAGCCTGAACGGCAAAGACGATGGCCTTGTCAAGCAGAGTACTGTCGATGAAAGAATTTGCCATGGTTACATGTCATGAATCTTGCAGAGTTGTTGATAGAGTTTCCTGGCCGTCGCGGCGTTATAACGAGAAGGACCGTTCAGATAATTCAGAAAGAATTCAATGCCTTTTTCACCGCCCTTTTCACCCGCATAGGCCAGACAGACATTCTGCAGGCCGAGCGTGGAAGCGATGATGTCGAGGTCGGTTCCACTGATCTGGTGAAGAGCCAGCTGATAGGCTTTCTCCGAACAGGATTTGCGCATCCGCTCCACATCGCCCAGCGTCTGGAGCCCTATGAGCCGCATCGGTTCCAGGTAAGGCATACCGCTGAGTTGCTGCACCTCGGCCTGGTTGATGGCCGCAATCTTCGCGTTGAGCGATGCGAAGGGGTCGAGCGCCAGGTAACTGCGGAACGTATCGGCATTGAGGGAGACCTCGTCGAAGCTTCCGTCCTTGACCAGCTGCTCCATTTTGCGGCGGTAATCGGTCAAGTCCTTGCGGATGCGGCTGAACTCGTCGTCCGCCAGTTCCAGCAGGCCCGCCAGGCGGGTCAGGCTCCGGATGTATTCTTTCGGAACCTCGAAACCGCTCTTGTATCCCGTATCGTGGTTCATGTTGGCCCAGACATGCTGCAGGGCCGTCCGCATCTGGATCTCGAACCGGTACTGATTCAGTTCGGGACAAGCAGGATCGTGGTACAGGGACTCAGGAATCCGGCAGATATAGTGTAGCGACAGATAGCCGAAAGTATCATTGCCCAACAGTTTGCGCTTGTCCACCGAATTTTCCCAGTCCACCTCGAAGGTATTGTCCACCAAAGCGGCGATTTTATCGACTTCGTCACTGTAGAACGTAATCACGCGGGCACCCACGATGTCGGTGATATCGGAGAGCGTCTTGTATTTCTGTCCCTTGAGCTCCAGCTTTCCGGCCAGGCTGGCTTCATCTTTGACCCGCGCCTCGACACCCGAAACCACCAGCCCCGCCCGTTGCAGGCAACCGTCCAGTTTCTCAAGCACGATGGATTTCATCTGGGAAAAGACAGGAAGCATCTCCCGAAACTCTTCCAGGATCATCGTGCCGTGCATGTCCAGGCCGTATTCTTGTAAGTTTTTGCCCATGGCCGGTTGAATTATTCAGAGAGGATGATGCGGTCTTTCATCAGGATCCGGCCGTTGCAGAGAACCGTGTCTATACAACTGCTGCCAGCTGCATAGACCCAGTTGGAAACCAGGTTGTGGCAGGGCTGCATCCGTTCGTCGTCGAGCCGGATCAGCAAGGCGTCGGCCAACATCCCTTCCCGGATTTCGCCGGCATCAATGCCGAAAGCTTCGGCGCCGTTGCGCGTAGCCATCGCCAGTGCTTCACCGGCAGGCATCGTTTCGGGATTGCCGCTGGTTGACTTGGCGAGCAACGCGGCGAATTTCATCTCCTCACGCATGTCGAGGTTGTTGTTGGAGGAATCCCCGTCCGTCCCGAGCGTGATCCGGCAGCCCGCTGCGCGGAGCATCTGATAAGGGAAAGTGCCGGAAGCCAGTTTCATGTTCGAACAGGGACAGTGTGAAATCGTCACGCCGCGGCGGGCCAGAATGGCTGCCTCTTCCTCATCCACATGGACGACGTGCGCCGCAATGACGTCCGGGCCGAGAAAGCCCAGGCTGTCCAGATAGCGGACCGGCGTGGTGCCATGCTCCCGCACGCAATCGTCCACTTCATGCCGGGTTTCGGAGATGTGTATGTGAATCTTCATCCCGAGCGTACGCGCCGTCTCGGCGCACTTGACCAGCAGGTCGGGACCCACTGTATAGATGGCGTGCGGCGCGACGGTCAGGCTGATCAAACCACCGGTCGGATCGACCCAGTGACGGAGCATATCCAGTTTTTCAGACTGCTGGGACTTGGAGTGTGACTCCACGAACGTCACACCGATGGCAGCCCGCATTCCGTATTCCTGCACCACTTCGATCGTCTCTTCGATGTCGAAGTACATGTCAGAGAAAAAGACGCTGCCCGTGCGGATCATCTCCCGGACAGCCAGGCGTGACCCCTCGCGGATATCCTGCCGCGTCATTTTGTTTTCAAAGGGCCAGATGTAATCTGTCAGCCATTTCTGCAACGGCATGTCATCGGCATAACCGCGGAGCAGGCTCATCGCGGCATGCGTATGCGTATTATAGAACGGAGGAAGGATGGCCATCCCTTCCGCTTCAAGCACCGTATCCGCTACCGTTCCGGCCGGAGCAGCCAGGGAGCCGAAGCGGTTCCCCTCAATCAGGATATCGGTCTTCTTCCCGTCCAGCAGGACGTTCTTGATCAGCAGGCTTCCCATCTTAGTAATACTTGATCTCCCGTTCTTCCAGGGCTGAAAGCAGGTTATTGGCCATGCGGCTGGCGCCAAAGCGGAAATAGCGCTTGTCCAGCCAAGCTTCGCCCAGTGTTTCCGATACGATGTTCCAATAGGTCACGGCATCTTCGGGTGTAGCAATGCCGCCCGCGGGTTTGAAGCCCACCATGCGGCCTGTCCTGTTGTGGTATTCCCGGATGCATTCGCACATGATCTGCGCAGCCTCCGGCGTGGCTGCCGGCTGCATCTTGCCGGTAGAGGTCTTGATAAAATCCGCTCCGGCTTCCATGGCCAGGAACGAAGCATCTTCGATCAAACTCTTCGTCTGCAGAGCGCCGGTCTCCAGAATCACCTTCAGGTGGACAGCGGGGCGGATGTCCCGGATGGCTGCACCGATTTCGATGATCTCCTGCCGGGCCGCCTCATAGTTGTTGTCCAGGAAAGAATTGAGGGCCAGCACAATGTCCACTTCATCGGCACCGTCGGCCACAGCAGCCGTGCATTCCGCCACCTTCACCGACAACGGACTCTGTGATGCCGGGAAGCAGCCGCCGACCACCGTCACGTGCAGTTCGTCTGTAGCACGCGTAAGCGCCACCGTTTTTGCGAAGTTGGGATAGACGCAGATCGAAGCCGGCAGCGGATAGTCCGGGAACGTATCGTGGAAGCGGTTGACTTTTTCGGTCATGGCCGCTATCTTGGAATAGGTGTCCGATCCATTGAGGGAGGTCAGGTCGATCATCCCCAGGACGGCCTTGTAGATTTCCTTATTTTCCATCGTATCAGTATGTATCATATTCTGTTCTTGCTGTCGATGCAGATCGTGACGGGACCGTCGTTGACCAGCGCCACCTGCATCTCGGCGCCGAAGACGCCGCTGGGAACCGGCCGGCCGAGCAGGCCGGCAAGCATGTCTTTGAATCGTTCATAAAGCGGGATGGCCGTTTCGGGGCGGGCTGCTTTCACGTACGAAGGACGGTTCCCCTTCTTGGTGGAGGCCATCAGCGTAAACTGGCTCACGACCAGGATTTCCTGCCCCACATCCACGACCGAGCGGTTCATCACGCCCGCTTCGTCATCGAAGATGCGCAGGGCCGCAATCTTGCGGGCAGTCCAGTCCAGATCCTCCTCCCCGTCTGCTTCCTCGAATCCACAGAGGACCATCATCCCCCGCCCGATGGAAGAGACGCATTTTCCGCCAATCGAGACCGAAGCCTCACAAACCCGCTGGATGACGACACGCATGCTATTTGAGCTCCTCCTCGAGCCGTTTCAAATCCGACTTGGTCATTCGCTTCCGCTTTTTCGCCGGTTTCGGGGCCGGCTTTTCTTCCTTTTGAAGCTGCTCCGGTACAGGTTTCACCTTCGGCAGGTCGCCGGGCTCACGCTCAATCTCCGGCTCAATCCCCTCTTTCACAGGCTTTTTCTCCGTCACCGTCTCTTCCTCTTCCTGGTCCGGCGCTTCCTCTTCTTCTGCATCTTCCGTATCGAGTTTCTCTACCGGACGGTCCGCCTCCAGTTCCAGCCGGGCATGGACATGCTTGAAAATCTTGACCATTTCCGAAGGACGGTGGAGATAGTAATCGAGCGACTCGCGGAACGCATCCTCCGAGTATCCCTGCTTTTCGATGATCGGCTGATAGACTCTCACGGAATCCGGATAAAAGAGTCCATTGCCGACCGAACTGTTCATCGTCTCAATGCAGGCGTCGGCAAGATAGAACTCGGCAAAAAGGTTCTCCATGTCCGCGGGAGGGATGATGCCCTCAGGCCGGCAACCGGCCGGGAGCAACATCAGACAGAGCACGCCCGCAAAAAGCCATTTTTTCACCTTGGGAATCATTTTACTTCGCTTCAAAGTTAGCAATTTTTGCGTATTTATCTAACTTTGCAGCGAAATGAACCGGACGATTTCAGAATTCATGGTGCTGGTGGGCGTGTTTCTGTTGCTGGCCACATGGTATGCCAGTGGCTATCCTGCTGCAACTCCGGGGCTTCCACACACATTCCTCTCCGGATTGCTTGCCGCCGCCATCATACTGGCCAACGCCGTGATTCTCCAACTGACCGAGGACAGGGTGCTGGCGCAACTGGGTCTCTTTACCCCGGCCGCCTATATCGTCCTGGCTTCCGCCAATCCCGCCGCCCTCTGGTTCTCACCGTTCCATGGCGCTTCGTTGCTGCTGGCCCTCAGTATGGCTTTCTATCTCGCCTTTTGCGCCAACCGGCCCTCCATGGGAAATCTGGCCGGCGCCTGGGCAACGCTGGGCGGCGCAGCCCTGCTCTTTCCACCTTTTCTCTGGCTCGCCCCGATTTACGCAGTCAGTGCCGTCGGCAAGGCGGAAGAGAAACTGAAATTCTGGGTAGCCTCGGTGCTCGCTCTCTGCCTGCCGATAGGAATCTATCTGGGAATCATGGCTCTGCGGCCCGACAGCCTGGCACCTGACGCATTTTTCGCCGGCCTTTGGCGTGGAATGACCGACGTTTCTCATGGCCCCATCCATTTTTCGGCCGCCACGCTCTGCCGGATCCTGCTCACGGCACTGGCTGCCCTGCTGGCCCTCCTCTGGTCAATCGGACGCCTTGACCGCTACAAGATCTCCCGCTCTGCCGCCGTACTGCGGATTATCTACCTCACGCTGTCCCTCAGCCTTTTGACGCTGATCTTCCTGCCGGACAGCCGTTACCCTGCCGGACTGGCTACCGCCCTGCCCGTCTCCCTGCTCCTCAACGAATATTTCGGCGTTCCCGACTGCAAGAAAGGCAGCCGCATGCTGGCGGTCATCCTGGTCCTGATCCTGGTTGCGGAACGCATTGCCTGTTATGTTTAACCAGTAAAAATCCATATCATGAAAAAGTTTGTCGGTATCCTGATCGCCATCCTCATCGTAGGATTGGCCGTATTCTGCTACTTCCGGTTCTACTTCGTCTTCGGCGAAGGTGTCCGCAGCGGCGAACTCAACTATGTCGTTTACAAAGGCGTCATCTGGAAAACCTACGAAGGAAAACTGATTCAGACCGGAATCAAAGCCCAGACTTCGGGCGTCCAGTCCAATACCTTCGATTTCTCCATCGCCGACAAGGAAATTGCCGAACGGCTGATGACTGAAAGCGGCAAGGTGATGGACCTCCACTACAAGGAGTACTTCGGCCGTCTTCCCTGGCGCGGACACACCCGCTACATTGTCGATGACATCCTCTCCATCAAAGAGAAAACCACGACCATCGACAACCAGAACGAAGAGGTTCTGAGCACCATCGCCCCCGGCGCCGAAGGAGCCGGCACGGTAATCCCCGGACTCTATTAGCCTTGTTGCCCGCTGCAATGGACGCAACTGGCTATCAGCCACTTCCGCAAAGTCATCCCCCTCGCAGAGAGGGGGATCACTTTGTATAATCGACTGATTCTCTGATGCGCACATTGCAGCGAAAATCATCATGCGATTCGCACTCGACGGTCATTATGGTTACGGGCGGCTGATCCAGTCGTCGATACCCGGCATTGCCATGATGCTGGTCGGCAGCATCTACAGTGTCGTGGACGGTCTGTTCGTGTCGAATTTCGTGGGCACCACGGCGTTCGCGGCCCTCAACGTGATCTGGCCGGCCATCATGCTTATCGGCGCCCTCGGCCTGATGATCGGAACGGGAGGTTCAGCCCTCGTGGCCAAGACAATGGGCGAAGGCGACCGTGACCGTGCCCACCGCATGTTCACCATGCTGGTCCAGTTCACCTTCGTGCTGGCCGCCCTTTTCATGGTCCCGCTCTATCTGCTGATGGAGCCGCTCGCCCGGCTGTTGGGCGCTGAAGGAGAAATGGTGCACCAGTGCGTCATCTACGGCCGCATCTGCACCCTCGGGTTGCCGGCATTCATGCTCCAGATGGCTTTCCAGTCGTTTTACATGACCGCCGAAAAGCCGCAGCTGGGCACCATCATGTCGATTGTCTGCGCTGTGACCAACATGTCGCTCGACGCCCTGTTCATCGTTGTCTTCAAATGGGGGCTGGCGGGCGCGGCCGCGGCTTCGATGCTGGCCTGCTGTGTCGGCGGATTCTACCCGCTCTGGTATTTCTCCAGCCGCAGGAACCAGAGCTCGCTCAAGATGGTCTATGCCAGATTCGAGCGCCACCCGTTGCTGCAGGCCTGCAGCAACGGCCTGTCGGAATATGTAGGGAACATCTCTTTCAACATCCTGGCCATCTGTTACAATCTGCAGTTGCTGCGCATGATGGGGGAAAACGGCGTGGCCGCCTACTCCGTCCTGCTTTACTACAGCTATGTCTTCGCCGCCATCTTCTTCGGTTACAACATCACAGTCACCCCGGTGGTCGGCTTCAACTACGGGGCGGATGACAAAGTGGAACTCAAGAGTCTGCTTCGTCATTCGATGATTCTGCTGCTGACACTGGGCGGCCTGATTACGCTGGTCTCGGAACTGTCAGCCGGTCCGGCGGCACGGCTGTTCGTCGGCTACGATCCGGAACTGACGGCCCTGACGATGCGCGCCATCCGCATCTCGATGGCCAGCTTCGTCCTGGTCGGCGTCAACCTGTTCACCTCGGCCTGGTTCACGGGTCTGGGCAACGGCAAGGTGTCAGCCGCTGTCGCGTTTGTCCGCAACCTGATCTTGGAACTGGGATTCGTTTTTCTGCTGCCTGTCTTATTCGGGCCCGACGGCATCTGGTTCGCCGTCGACGCCGCCGAAGTCTGCTGTCTCCTGATTTCCCTCTCCCTGATCCTGATCTACCGCAAGCGGTACGGCTACTAAGCGAAATTGTCTTAATTCGAAGACAGGCGCGTAACCGTAGCGACCGGTTGCGTACCGGTCATGTCCAGAAGGACTTCGTAGGTGCCGGATTCTACGATTCTCAAGTTCCAGCCCCCTGAGGCCAAAGGGAAGGATACTCCTGAGGTGATGGAATACGTATCGTCGTAGGCATAGCCCAGATTCTCGTCCCAACCATGGTCCCAGCGCAATTTGAACTCAGTTCCCGCCGCGACGGCCGGCAGGGTGCCCTGCCATTTCCCGGGCGCGGTTTCTTCCATTTCGATATCATCGCTCCAGTTGCTGAAAGAGCCGATAAGACACCATACATGCTTTATCTGACTTCCGAAAACCGTGATGGCGGGATTGTCGGGATCCGTCAAGTCAAGTTTCACAACGACCTGATAATCATAACCTTCTGAACCTACAATGATATTATCATCCGTATTGACGACGGCATCAAAAGGAACCCCGAACGCGGAGAAGGTTCCGCCATAACTCATGTCCCAACCGTGGTCCTTCCGGATCTTAAAGCCATACCCTCCCCCGGGTGTCAAGAAAACCGGACTCTCCCAGATGCCGGGCGACGTCTCGGTCATGTCGAGATCGTCGCTCCAGTTATTGAAATCACCGCTAACCGACCAGAAAGTGGGAGGGATTACCTCATTGATCGTAATGACCGGATTGTCTGAATCGGTAATGTCCAACTGAACCCTCACGGTTTTTCCGGCCTCTATGCCATCCATCAAGTTAGCACCATCCAAAACTCCGGTTATCGCACTGCCGAACTCCGTAAACTCTCCACCCAGATTCATTTCCCAGCCCTTGTTGAAACGGAGTTTGAACCCGTTGCTGTCCGTCGTGGTAAACTCGGGGCTGACCCAGATTCCGAACGAAGTTTCTGTCATAACCAAATCGTTCATCCAGTCGTTAAAACCACCGACTACCGACCAGGTGGAAGCCTCGTTGATCGTAATCATCGGAGCTGAGGCATCGGTCAAGTCGAGTGTTACCCGGACAGTTTGGTCTTCAGTCGCATCCTGCAACAAATTGGCGCCGTTAAGCACCGCGTCAAAAGGAGTTCCAAACGCCTGGAAATCACCTCCGTAATTCACTTCCCAATCATGGTCTTTCCGGATCTTGAAGCCATAGGTATTCACAGGGACCGTGAAGGTTGGACTGACCCAGACATGAGGAGACGTCATTTCCATCATCAACTCGTCTTCAGCACCCCAGCCATTAAACCCGCCGAGAATACCCCATTCCGGATAGGCTGGCTGCACCTTCAACGCCATCATCCAGTCCAGCGTATTGCGGCTCACCGTGAAACTCTTCGTCGTCGATTGCGTAAAGGTATAGCCCCTTTCATCGGTAACCGTGATCGTAAAACCATGTTCGAAAGTCACCGGCGGAATCACAAACCAAAAATCCGTATAATGCTTGGCATCTGCACCAAGCTTCACAGCAGGATTACAAACAATCGAGACCGCATTGCTCGACACGCCTCCCATTGTCACGGTCGGCGTTCCACCAAACGGCATGGTGACGGCCCCTCTCCCTGCAATCTTCTCACCGTTGTTGCCGCGGATCGTAATCCGGCTCACAGATACGTTATCGCCAAAGAAACGAAATGACAGATATCCGCAGACATTCTTGAACGCCAGGAACGTCCCGTCCGTCACCGCCACCATCGTGTTTGCGCCGATGCCGAAAGAGTGCTCCTTGTAGTACTGCACGGACGGGAATGTCATCGTCAAAACTCCATCCGTGCCGAGCGTCGCATCTGTCTGGTATGGATAGGCAGCGTACACATAGTCGACGGCAGAACCAGGCTCGGCCTCCCCCACCTCCTCGAATCCACCCGCCGTATCTCCGTCTTCGCCCGTGAACGCATACTGCGCGTTGCCCGTCGTCATGTTGAAGATCGAAATCCGGTCATCCGCATTCCACAGAACCTTCATGTTCTCGTCTGCGTATACTTTCGTATCCGGCGTCGTACAGCCTTCTACCGAAGCCTGGAATACCGCTATACCGCTCGGAACACTCGCCCGGGAATCACTGACCTGCTGGTCGATCTCCGCCGTGCAGGAGGCTACGAACAGCAACATTAACAAAGTGGGAAAAAATCTTTTCATTTTGAAACAAATCATAGGTCTTACAAAGATAGTCTTTTTTCGTATTCCTGGCATAGGTTTTCAGGCTATAGCAGCACCGAAAGATAGATCAGTACACAGAAAACCAAAGAAGCGATGCCGTTGGCGGTAAAGAAGGCAGCATTCAGCCGGCTCAGGTCTTTCGGAGAAATGATGACGTGCTGATAGATGAGCATCGCCAGGAAAAAGACACCGGCGGCAATGCCCCAAAAGTCGGTAAGGCAGATCGCCGGCTTGGTCCGGCCCGCCCAAACCAGAAACAGCGGGACCAACGCGAATTCCAGCAGATGGACTGCCCAGGAAATGCGCATCGCCCCCACCCGTCCGAAGCGCTGCGGAATGGAGTGTAATCCCTGCGACCGGTCGACCTCCTCGTCGGCCAGCGAATAGAGGATATCGAAGCCGCTCGACCAGAAGAAGACCATCAGTGAAAGCAGTGCGACCGGCCAGGTCAGCCGGCCGGTCACGGCGATGAAAGCGCCTGCCGGGGCAATCGAAAGCGCTGCCCCCACGCCGAAATGACAGAGCCAGGTAAACCGTTTCAGGTAACTATAACCCAACAGGAAAACCAACGCGACGAACGACAGGCCGCCACAAAGGGGATTGATCGTCCAGGCTACGGCCACGAACAGAGCGGCATTGACCAGGGTGAAGGTCAGCGCCTGCTTGGGTGAAATGCGCCCGGCCGGTACGTCCCGGCCGGCTGTACGGGGATTCCGCGCATCGATCTCGCGGTCGGCCCATCGGTTGAAGCCCATCGCGGCATTACGGGCGAACACCATGCAGCCCAGCAACTGCAGCAGCAGGATCCACGTGAAACGGGAGCCTGGTTCCTTGAGTGCCAGCAGAAAAGCAACCAACGCAAAGGGCAGGGCAAAGATCGTATGCGCGAACTTCACCAGCGACGCGTATCGTTTTACCTTCGGAAAAAAAGACATGAATCTGCCTATAATAATAACACGCCTGTGCTCCAGTTCCGAAGGCATATGCTTTTCAGACCGTCGCGCCTTGCGCGACCCCTCCCACCGCCAAGGCGGCGGGCCCCTCCCTCTAATAGCCGAGGGTGGCTAAGGTCTTCAAAGCATATGCCTACTCCACTTCCGCTTAGCCATCGTAGTTTATCGAAGCGTAGCGCCGAACTTGTTCTCGAAAGTCTTCAGCAATTTGGCCATCGTCGCCTCGACGGCAGCATCGGTAAGTGTCTTCTCTTCGTCCTGCAGGATGAAGCTGATGGCATACTGCTTCTTGTCGGTAAGGATCTTCGGACCCCGATAGACATCGAACAGACTGACTTGCCGGAGAATGCCCCGGGCCGTCTGGAAAGCAGCCTTGCGGAGGTCCGCAAACGACACCGACTCATCAACGAGCAGAGCCAGGTCACGCCGCACTTCCGGGAAACGCGGCAACTCCTTGTACTTGACCTTGTCGCGCTTGACCAGTTCAAAGAAGACGGGCCAGCGGATCTCGGCCAGGAAGACCGGCTGCTTGATGTCGAAGGGTTTGAGCAGTGACTTGGCTACTGTGCCGGCCATGGCCAGGGTTTTTCCGCCAAGCTTGTAGACAAGACCTTCCGCAAAAAGATCAGAGGGTGCCGCATCGGTTTCCAGATCATATATGCTGACTTTGAAACGCTGCAGCAGCAGTTCCAAATAGCCTTTCATGGCAAAGTAGTTGCCGGCCCCGATTTCGTTGCGCCACGATTTCTGGCCGGGACCCGTCACCACCAGGCAGAGCCGCTGTTCCTCGCGATAGCTCTTGAGTTCGGCACGCGGATTCTCTGCACCCTCCACGGGCTGGTAGCTGTAACAGTTGCCGATTTCGTAGAGTTTCAAGTTGTTGTTCTGGTGATTGATGTTCCGCGCCACGACCTCGAGTGCATTGAAGATGAGCGTCTGGCGCATCACGTTAAGGTCGTTGCTGAGCGGATTGACGATGGGAACCAAATTCTCGGCGGGATAAGTCTTGAGTTTGTCATAATACTCCCCTTTCGTCAGCGAGTTGTTCATGATCTCGATGAAACCGCGGTCGGAGAGCAGGTCAGACACGATCTTGCGGACATGTTCCGGGTCGGGATGGACCGAAGGGTTGATCGAGGCCTTCATACTCACCGGCAATTCGATGTTGTTGTAGCCATAGATACGCAGCACTTCCTCGACGACGTCGCATTCGCGGGTCACATCGACACGATAAGCCGGAACGATGACCGCGCAGCCTTCGGTATGCGCCGATTCAATCGTAAAATCGAGCGACTTGAGAATGGAGAGATAGGTTTCAGGGGCCAGTTCTTTTCCGATCAGCCGGTTCATCCGATCGTAGCTGAGCGCCACACGGGCACATTGGAACGGCGTGGGATAAAACTCCTGGGGAGACCCGACAATCGTGCCGCCGGCGATTTCCTGTATGAGCAGTGCCGCACGCATTCCGGCGATCGGGGTAGCAAGCGGATTGATGCCCCTTTCGTAACGGAAAGAAGCGTCGGTTTTCAGGCCGAGCCGCTTCGAAGTCTTCCGGATGGAGACCGGATTGAAATAAGCCGCCTCCAGGAACACTTCGGTCGTCGATTCGGTCACGCCGGAGTCGAGTCCGCCGAACACGCCGGCAATGCACATCGGCCGCTCGGTGTCACAGATCACCAGGTCATCGGTGCACAGTGTCCGTTCCACACCGTCCAGGGTGGTGAACTTGCAGTCAGGCGTACTGCGCCGCACAACGACCTTCCGGCCCTGAATCTTCGCCGCATCGAACGCGTGCAAAGGATGGCCCATCTCGTTGAGCACAAAGTTCGTGATGTCCACGATGCTGTTGATCGGGCGCTGGCCGATGGCCATGAGCCGTTCCTTGAGCCAATCGGGCGAAGGGCCGACCTTCACGTCTTTGATCGTGATGCCGATGTAGCGGGGAGCCAGGTCCGGGGCTTCCACCGAAATGGAAATCGGGACGCCGGGGCCGGGTTTGAAAGCACTGACCTCGGGAAGCGTATATTCGACCGGGATGTCGTGCTGCACGCAGTAGGCATACAGGTCGCGCACGACGCCGATATGGCTGGCGCCGTCGATGCGGTTGGGAGTCAGGCCGATCTCGAAAAGCGTATCTTCCTTCAGATGGAGCTGTTCTTTCGCAGGTGTGCCCACCACGGCCGAAGGATCGAGGACCATGATGCCGGAGTGGTCGTTGCCGATGCCGAGCTCGTCTTCGGCGCAGATCATGCCGTTGCTTTCCGCACCGCGGATCTTCGAGCGCTTGATCTTGAATTTGGAACCGTCATCGGTCGGAAGTTCCGTACCGACGGTTGCCAGCAACACTTTCTGTCCCTGCGCCACGTTGGGGGCACCGCAAACGACTTGCAGGAGTTCCGGCGCACCGGTGTTGAGTTTCGTGATGTGAAGATGGTCGGAATCGGGATGCGGAACGCATTCGACGACTTCGGCGACGATTACGCCGGCCAGACCGCCAGGTATCTGCTCCACGGTCTCCATGTGTTCTACTTCCAGTCCGGTCGATGTCAAGATGGCTGCGACCTGCTCTGCCGTCAGGTCGAATTTCAAATAATCCTTAAGCCAATTGAAGGAGATATTCATAATGTCAATGATTAATCAAACAATGATTCCACGAATTCTTTCTTGTCGAAAAGTTTCAGGTCGTCGATCTTTTCGCCCACGCCGATGAACTTGATGGGGATCTTGAACTGGTCACTGATGCCGATCACCACGCCGCCTTTCGCCGTGCCGTCGAGTTTGGTCACCGCCAGCGCGGACACATCGGTGGCCCGGGTGAACTCCTTTGCCTGCAGGAAGCCGTTCTGGCCGGTCGATCCGTCAATCACCAACAGTACTTCGTGGGGCGCGTCGGGGACCACCTTCTTCATCACATTCTTGATCTTCGTCAGCTCGTTCATCAGGTTGATCTTGTTGTGGAGCCGGCCCGCCGTATCGACAATCACCACGTCGGCTCCTTTGGCCACGGCGCTCTTGACACTGTCATACGCCACCGAGGCAGGGTCGGAACCCATCTCCTGTTTCACGATATCCACGCCTGCGCGTTCCGCCCAGATGACCAGCTGGTCCACGGCCGCGGCGCGGAACGTATCGGCGGCACCGAGTACCACCTTCTTTCCCTGGGCCCTGAGTTGAGCTGCCAGTTTGCCGATGGTCGTCGTCTTACCGACGCCATTGACACCTACGACCATCATGACATAAGGCTTCTTCGAGAAATCAAACGGTGCGGTGCTCTTGCCGTCGGCAGCCGCGTCCAGCAGACCTTCGATCTCCTCGCAGAGATATCGGTTCACTTCGTCCGTATTCAAGTACTTGTCGCGGGCCACACGCGCCTCCAGGCGCTCAATGATGTTCTGGGTAGTCTCCACGCCGACATCAGAGGCGATCAGCACCTCTTCGAGCGAATCGAGCACCTCGTCGTCCACCACGCTCTTGCCGGCTATGGCATACGAGATTTTCTCGAACAGCGAACGTTTCGTCTTCTCGAGACCGCTGTCCAACGCTCCTTCTTCCTTCTTCTCTTTTTTCTTCCAGTTGAAAAGTCCCATATCACAAAGGTTTATAGAGTTCTCTGATACAACCGTCCGCCAGCGACTCCAGCGAAGAGATACCCATCTCCGGCGGAAGTCCGGCGCGCTGGTAAGCCACGGGCAGTTCGGTACAAGCCAGCACGACAGGAATCCGCTCAATCTGCCAGAGCCGCTCCACGATATCGTGATAGCGACGACCCGCCTCTTCCTGCTGGCCACCTTTTACCAAATCGGTCACGACATGGATTTCCTCCTGCATGGCCGGCTCGGGAATCCGTAAACGATAGCCCGACGCCGCGCCGTGACGCTGGTAAAGCCCGGTCTTCATCGTTCCCAGGGTCGCCGTCAGCCAGGCGCCCTGCGGACTGCGTTCCCGGCACGTGCGGACCGTCTCTTCGATGATATGGATCACCGGAACGGAAATCAGTCCCTGTTCGATGAAACGATCGATGAAATGATGCGCCGTGTTGCAGGTGACCGCCAGCCGGTCGGCGCCCCAGCCGATGAGGGTCTGGAGTCCTTCCAGCAGATAGGGTTCGGGGTCGGGGCCCTTGCCCAACAAATACGTGGTGCGGTCGGGTGTGACCGTATGCGAATAGACGATCATTCGCGGATGCTCCTGGTCGCACGTAGCCGGTGCCTTGACGGCCAGCAGCCGCTGGAATTCCGCCGTCGCCGCCGGGCCCATGCCGCCGAGTACACCCAATGTCAGTCCGTTATGTTTCATGCTTGTTTACGTTTTTGCGAAGTATATTGTGCCATGACCACACCGGCCATGGCAATCAGGATGCCGGCCATCTGCAGCGGATGCAGGTTATCTTGCCCCAGAATCAGGGCGGCCACGGCCGAAACGATGGCCACCAGCGGCAGGAACACCGTAGTTCGAGTCATGCCGATCCGGTCGACGCAAGCGGCGTAGATGACGAATGCTACGCCCGAGCAGAGTACGGCCAGCATGATAATGGGCTCCAGCACAGGCCAGGCCAGGTACGCAGGCGTCCAGGTCGCGGCGTCGAAGATCAGGAACGGGATCAGGAAATAGCCGATGGCCAGGATGAACTGCCAAGTGACGATGGAGAAGGCATTGTAGCCCTTGTTAGCCAGTTTTTTGCAGATGGCGGTATAACCGGTCGATCCGATGACGGCCAGAAAAAGGATCAGGATGCCGTACAGGTAGTCGGTGTGCAGGTTTCCGCCGATCAGGATGAAGAGGATCACGCCTGCCACGGCCACGAAGATGCCAGCCCGGTTGAGCGTGGAGAGCTTCTCGCGGAACACAATCCAGCCCACGATCAGGCTGAACACCGGAATCGTGGCGATAATGACCGAGCAGAGCGTCGGCGAGCCGGTAATCTTAAGGCCAAATGTTTCGCCCAGGAAATACAGGAACGGTTCGAAGGCCGTCATGGCCGCGAACCACTTCAGGTCGCCCTTCCGGATGCGCTGGAACTTGCCCGTAAGCAGGCTGAACAGCAACAGTGCGGTGGCGGCGATAATCATACGGGTGAAAATAAAAGTGAACACGGGCGTCCCCTGGTCGAGCACGGAGTCGCTCCAGAGGAACGACATGCCCCAGAGAAAGACGGTAACCAGAATTCCCAGGTACCAGACCAGGCTCAGTCCTTTTCCCTGTTCACTCATCGGCGCGGACGGATTTTACGGAAACGCAAGCGGAGCACGCCCCAGAAGGCTTCGCCGAAGATACCAGAACTCATCTTGGAAGTTCCTTCCTTCCGGTCCTCGAAAATGATCGGCACTTCGACAATCTTGAAACCGAGCTTGAACGCGTTGTATTTCATTTCAATCTGGAAGCCGTAACCATGCATCTGAATCCGGTCGAAATCAATGGCTTCCAACACTTTTCGCGAATAGCACTTAAACCCGGCCGTCGTATCGTACACCTTCATCCGCAAGACGGTCCGCACATAGGCCGAAGCATAGTAGGACATGATTACACGTCCGATCGGCCAGTTGATCACGCTGATGCCGTTGCAATAGCGTGAACCGATGGACAGGTCGGCGCCACCTTCCGCACAGGCCGCATACAGGCGTGGCACATCGGAAGGTTTGTGGGAAAAGTCGGCATCCATCTCGAAGACGTAATCATAGCCGTGTTCCAACGCCCAGCGGAAGCCGGTCAGGTAGGCTGTACCCAACCCCTGCTTCCCTGCCCGTTCAATCAGATGCAACTGCTGCGGAAACTCCGCCTGGAGCGACTTTACGATCGACGCCGTTCCGTCGGGCGATCCGTCGTCAATCACCAGGATATGGTAATCGCCGTCGAGCGTACGCAGGGTACGGATCATCTTTTCGATGTTCTCCTTCTCGTTGTACGTAGGGATGATGATGACTTTCCGGTCCATAAGTTCCGTTTTATTGTAACCTACAAAAATAGCATTTTTTTCTTACCATTCTATCTTGACGGAGGAGTAAGCCGAAGCACAGATGACGCCATAACCGCCCGACACATTGGAATAAAGCGGGACCCCTTCGACGAACAGCGTGAAACCGCCCAGATCCCGCAATGTTTCAAACGATGTCGCGTACCAGTAGAAGCTGTCGGTAACCGCTCCCAACTCCACGAAGACGGGTTCATCGTCCTGTACGCGGATTTTGAATGTATAGGACTTCCCCCTGAACAGGGCGTCGGAAAACAACTGCACGGACTGCCAGTCCTCCGATCCACCGATGTCGAACAGATCCGCCAAGCCCGTCGATGTCTTGTGGAAGATCACGTCATTGGAGGTAAAGATGACCGGAAGGTCATAGGCTCCACTCTCATCTTCATAAGTTTTGAATACCCGCAGGGAATAGTATTTCTCGAAAGAGGCATCATCCTGGATGCGGAGGGTCAGCTCGTGGTTGTCCGGGGACACGGCAGTCACTTCGAAGCGGGGGATGAGCGGGACCTGCGTCTCGGCCGAGACGGCGTCCAGACCGGGAAATGCAGCCTCGATGCGAATCCGGTCGCCGGGCGCAGGCTTATAGGAACAGCCATAGCGAAGGCCGAAAAGGCCCGTTTCCGGCAACCGCTCCGCTTCCAAACCGGTCTGGCTGCCGTTCACGAATACCCGTACACGGCCTTGCACCGTATCGAGCGGCGCGGTATATCCCTCGTCGCCTCTGTCCAGGAAGAAAACCGAAGCGGACACGTCAACGGTCAGCGGACTGCCGGCGACGGCGACCACCGAGACCGTCAGCCGCGGAACACGCTCTTCCCCGTTGAATTCAATCTCCGTCTCGCAGGCGGATACCACGGAGAGCAGCATCCAGCAGACCCCAAAAACCAGATTGTTAATCTTTTTCATGACAGGCCCTCCTACTAAAAATAAAACGTATACGAAACCGACGGCATGACCGGGAAGATCGACAGCTGCATGAGCGACGAACCGCTGCGATACACGATGAAGGGATTCTTCCGGTTGTAGGCATTGTAGACGCTTACGCTGATGGTCCGGTGGTTGCCGTTGCGCCATTGGCGGTGGAAGTTCACCCCCAGGTCAAGCCGCTGGTAGGAAGGCAGCCGGTAGTTGTTCCGCCCTTCGAGGTAATCCATCGGCACCGGGTCCGAGAAGCGTCCGTCCAGAAAGACATTGTAGTACGGGACAGCAACCCGCTGGAGCGCCAGCGAACCGCACACGCCCGTTCCATACACAAAGGTCGCCGCCAAGTCGAAGCGTTTGCTGAAGGCGTAAGAAGCTGTGACGCTCAGGTCATGCCGGCGGTCGTAACGGGCCGGGAACGGCTCTCCGAAATTGACGATATTCCCTTCCTGATCGAACTTCCGCATCGCTTTCGACCAGGTGTATCCCACCCAGCCGCTCAGCTTGCCGATCTTCTTCTGGGCCAGGAATTCCACACCGTACGCCCAACCCCGACCGACGGCCACTTTCTCTTCCCAGCCGGTGGAAGAACCGAAGAACGAAGCGCCGTCGCGGTATTCCAGAACGTTGTCCATCGTCTTGTAATAGCCCTCCACCGAGAGGTCCACTTGTCCGAGACTGTAGAACAGCCCCGCTGCGGCCTGCCGGGACCGCATCGGCGGAATCCGATCGGTCGAGGGGACCCAGAGATCGGTCGGCAAGGAAATGTCGCTGTTGCTCAGCATATGGACCGCCTGGTTCATCTCGGAATACGAGGCCTTGAACGAAAAGTCGTCCGTGAACAGCGCCCGCAGGCTCAGGCGGGGCTCCAGCGCATGATAGGCGCAGCCCGCCGCCGTGTAAAGGGAATACCGGAGACCGGCGTTCAACTTCAGCCAGGGGGTCACCGACCAGTTGTCTTCGACAAAAGCGGCCGCTTCGCCCGTAAAGAGATTCCGGTCGCCGAACGTCGTGTCAAGGGCGGCGTCCCGGTCTGTCCCTTCGCGGTAGCGGATCGTCGAGACGGAAGGCTTGAATGCATGCCGGATATAGGTGCCGCCGAAACGGATCTCGTGGACAGGCGACGGATGGAATTCAAAATCCGCCGCCGCCGACAGGTCGTTGATCAGCGAGTTGTAGCCGAGGAACATCTCCGTCTCCGGCGCAGACGGGGTGTTGCGCAACCGCTCGGTATCGCGGATGTCCAGCCGATGCCTGTACTGCGTATAATTGACGGTTATATTGACGAACAGCCGGGGACCGAAAACATGGTTCCAGCGTACCGAGCCCACGATGTTGCCCCAATGCCAACCCATCTTGAAACGGCCCTCCGTCTCCTCGTCCCGGTTGCTGTACCGGGCATACACGTCATCGTCGCCCATATAATAGCTGACGTAGAGCTTGTCGCGATTCGAGAAGGTATGCGTAAGCTTGGCATTCACGTCGTAGAAATAATATCCGCCCGTGCCCGTTTCCCCGTCATTGCCCTCGCGTGCCACGATATACGCGATCAGCGGTTGCGAGAGGATATCGTAGTAGGTTCGCCGCGCCGACAGGTTGAACGTGGTCTTCCCCTTGATGATGGGTCCTTCCAAGTTGACCTTGGCCGACAAAAGGCCGAGCGAGGCGCTGCCATGGAATTCCTGGTCGTTCCCGTCTTTCATGCGGATATCCACGACGCTGGAGAGCCGGCTGCCGAAACGGGCCGGGAAACTGCCCTTATACAGCGTCACGTTCTTGATGGCGTCGGCATTGAACACTGAGAAAAAGCCCATCATGTGGTTGACATTATAGATCGGCACACCATCGAGCAGCAGCAGGTTCTCATCGGGACCGCCGCCGCGGACATACATCCCGGCAGCGCCCTCGGTTCCGGACTGCACGCCCGGCAGCAACTGAAGGGCCTTGATGACATCCACCTCGCCGGCCAGAGCCGGGACCCGTTGGATCTGGTGGACCGGTATCTCGATGGCACTCATCTGGGTACCGCGAACGCCGGTCTCAGAACGGGAGGCCGTCACGGAAGCGCCTTGCAGGAACTCCGCCGATGGCTTGAGGGCCACATGGATCACCGTATCACGCGTAAGAGGGAGAGACATCGTCACTGTCTCATAACCCATGTATGAGTATTCGAATGAATGTTCCCCGGCGGGGAGCGTCAGCGTATAGTAACCGTAGTTGTTGCTCACCGTTCCCTGGCCGGACGTACGGTCCACCAGAGCGGCACTGATCAGCGATTCGCCCGACGCAGCGTCGGTCAGATAACCACTGACCGTGTACTTCTGTGCAGCGGCATCAACCGCCGACACGACAAGAATCGCCGCGATCCCCGCGGCGACCTTCCATAAAAATCTACCTTTCATCTTTTCATTCCTTTCAATGAGAGTCCGATCCGGCCCCGGTCCAGATCTACGCTGATGACCTTGGCCTCCAGTTGCTGGTGAACCTTCAGTACCTTGGACGGATCGTTCACATACTTGTCGGCCATCTGGGACACATGGATGAGACCATGCTCGTGGATGCCGATATCCACGAAGGCGCCGAACGCCGTCACGTTGGTCACCACGCAAGGCAGGATCATACCGACCTGCACGTCCTCGATCGAATGGATCTCCTGCGAGAACTCGAACACGTGGATCGACCCGCGCGGATCCCGGCCCCGTTTGGCCAGCTCCGCCATGATGTCGGTCAGTGTAGGCATGCCCACATCCCCGGACACATAGCGTTTGAGATCGACCTTTCCGCGGATTGCAGCGTCGGCAATGAACGTCCCGACCGGGATCCCGGCATCTGCGGCCATCCGCTTCACGAGGTCATAGCGTTCAGGGTGGACGGCCGTGTTGTCGAGCGGATTGACCGCATCGGGGATGCGGAGGAAACCCGCGCATTGCTCGAATACCTTGGCACCAAGCCGCTTGACCTGCAGCAGGTCGTCGCGGGATGCGAACGGACCGTGCTCCGTGCGATAGTCCACGATATTGCGGGCCAGGACCGGACCGATGCCCGATACATAGCGCAACAGCCAGCTGCTGGCTGTATTCAGGTTGATACCGACACTGTTGACACAGCTTTCCACCGTTTCGTCAAGGCGCTCTTTCAGGAGGGTCTGGTCCACGTCGTGCTGATACTGCCCCACCCCGATGCTTTTGGGATCGATCTTCACCAGTTCGGCGAGCGGGTCCATGAGGCGGCGGCCGATCGACACGGCCCCGCGCACCGTGACGTCATAATCGGGGAACTCCTCCCGGGCCACTTCGGAAGCCGAATAGACGGATGCCCCGTCTTCGCTCACAGAATAAACCCGGACGCCCTCGGGAAGGGCGATTTTCTGGATGAACGCCTCCGTTTCCCGGCCGGCCGTGCCGTTGCCGATGGCGATCACCTCGATCTTGTAGGCCTCGACCATCGCCGAGATCTTGCGCATGGCTGCCATCTTCTCGCCCACCGGCGGATGCGGATAGATGGTATCGTTGTGGAGGAGCGTGCCCTGTGCGTCGAGGCAGACCACCTTGCAGCCGGTCCGGAATCCGGGATCGATGGCCAGGGTCCGTTTCTGTCCGACCGGCGGTGCGAGCAACAGTTCGCGCAGATTCTCTCCGAACACGCGGATAGCCTCAATGTCGGCCTTCTCCTTCGCCTGCGCAAGCACTTCGTTTTCAATGGAGGGATGCAGCAGACGCTTGTAGGCATCTTCCATGGCCGTCTCCACCTGCTGCCGGCAGGCCGGCACCGGGCGGCGCTTGCCCGCATAGACTTTGCGGGCAATCCGTTCCATCGCATGCTCCGGATTGACTTCCACTTTCACGTTCACGAACCCCTGCGCCCGAGCGCGGAGCATCGCCAGCAGCCGGTGTGAAGGTACCCGGTCGAGCCGCTGCGAGAAATCGAAGTAATTCTGATAATTCTGTGCTTCCGCATCGTCTTCCTTGCCACGGGACACGTGCGAAGCGACCGTTCCCCAGCGCTGGTAAAGGTCGCGCAACTGCGCACGGACCGGTTGACTCTCCGAGATCATCTCGACGACGATATCGCGGGCGCCTGCCAAGGCTTCTTCGCTCTCCCGCTCGGGATGATCGAGTTCCATGGCCCACAGTTTCAGCGCCAGCGGCTCATAGCCCTGCTCACGGGCAATCGAGGCCCGCGTCCGGCGCTTCGGCCGGTAAGGCAGGTAGAGATCTTCCACGGTTTGGGCATCCACTTCGTTCTCGATGGCCGTACGGAGTTCGTCCGTCAGCTTGCCCTGCTCCTCGATACTGGCGAGGATTGAAGCCTTGCGCTTTTCCAAATCGCTGAAGCGGAGCCAGTAGTGCCGGACGGCCGCTACCTGCAGCTCATCGAGCGCGCCAGTGCGCTCCTTCCGGTAGCGACTGATGAAGGGAACGGTCGCCCCTTCTTCGAAAAGGTCGATGCAATGCTCTACCTGCCAGACAGCCACACCGAGCTGACCGGCGATATGGTCGATATAACGTTTATTCATTGGATACGGCTTTGAGCTGGTCCCGGTAGGAAGAGAAAATCTTGCTCTTCGACACGAAACCCAGATACTTGTTTTCATCGTCAAGCACCGGAAGGTTCCAGGCTTGCGTCGATTCGAATTTGTTCATCACGCTGTCCATCTTCTCGTCGAGATAGACGAAAGCGGGCGCGCTCTTCATCAGCGTGTAGATCTTCTCCCCATAAAGGCGCTTATCAAACATGATTTCACGCACGTCGTCGAGGGTAACGACACCCTGGAAGCGGCCCTGCGCATCGAGTACCGGGAACAGGTTGCGCCGCGACTTGGATATGTCCTCGACCAGGTCGCCCAGCGTCTCGTTCATCTGTACCGGGGTGAAGTCGGCCTCCACCAGGTCTTCCGTCTTGAGCAACGTCAGCACCGCCTGGTCGTTGTCGTGGGTCAGGAGCTCGCCCTGCGCCGCAATCCGTTTGGTATAAATGGAATAGCGTTCAAAAAAGCGGATGGTTCCATAGCTGACCGCCGCCGTCACGATAAGCGGTATCAGCAGCTCGTAACCGCCGGTAATCTCGGCGATCAGGAAGATGGCCGTCATCGGAGCCTGCATCACGCCAGCCATCAGGCCACCCATCCCCACCAATACGAAATTGGCTTCCGGGACGATGGCAAGGCCCGTCAAATTGATCAGGCGGGCGATGACAAAACCAGCCAGCCCGCCGCTCACAAGCGTCGGTCCGAACGTCCCGCCTACGCCGCCACCGGCATTGGTAAAGGCCGTGGCAAAGACCTTGAAGAGCAGGATTGCCGCAAAATAGAGCAGGAACAGCCACTGGTTCGAGAGCAGCCGGTCGCCAAAGATAGTCCGGGTTACTTCACCCGGGTTGTTGTTGAGCATCAACGAGAGAGACTGATATCCTTCACCATAGAGCGGTGGGAAAAGGAAGATCAGCACACCCATCAGCAGGGCGCAGACAATCCAGCGGACGTACGGACTGCGGACCCGGCGCATCCGGTCTTCCACCTTCAGGGTAACCCGGATGAAATACAGCGACATGAAACCGCAGAAAATACCGAGTATCAGATAGAAGGGAATGTTGGCCAGCCTGAACGCCTCGATCGAGCCGGCGAACTGGACGTCATTCCCCATGAAGACGTAGGTGACCACCGTCGCCGTGACCGATGAAAGCAGCAACGGCAGGATTGCATTCATCGACATGTTGAACAACAGGATCTCCAGCGTAAAAAGCACACCGGCCAGGGGTGCCTTGAAGATGCCGGCGACAGCCGCAGCGGCGCCGCAGCCCAGCAGCATCGTCATGTCCTTGTAGGAAAGGCCCGCCCAGCGTGCTACGGTCGATCCGATGGCAGCGCCGGAATAAACGATCGGAGCCTCCGCACCGACACTGCCGCCAAAGCCGATGGTCACGGAGCTGGCGGCAATGGACGACCAGGTATTGTGCGCCTTGATGTTCGATTCGTGCTTCGAGACTGCCTGCAGCACTTTGGTCACGCCGTGACTGATGTCATCCTTCAGGATCAGACGCACGAAAAGCAGGGAAAGCAGCATGCCGATGCCCGGATAGAGCAACAGCAACAGCCCGTCGGCCGGCGTCCTGAACCAGGACGTCAGTCCGGTCTGGATCCAGTGGATCAGGGTCTTGAGCAGAATTGCCGCGCAACCGCACAGCAACCCGACCAACACCGCAAGAAGCAGCAGTTTGGTTTTGTCTGACAGGATCCCGGTGTGATCAGTCTTCACCTTCCTCCTGGGCAGCCTCGGCCGCGGCGATATCGTCGTCCGACGCCGGGAAGCTTCCGCCTTCTCCTTCATCTCCATCATCTCCCTCATCATTCTTGAAGACTTCTTCGGCATCTTCATAGTCATCCACCTTCACCTTGATCTTGACCAGGTAAAGGGCGTCCGGTATCTCCAGGGTCACGGCATAGAACGAAGTGCCGTCCGGCTTGTCCACCTTGAAGATGTCACCCATATAGTCGGCATAGCCATGCGGATACTTCTCGCGAAAAGCGTCCATCAACGTTTCCGACATATTCTCATAGCTGATTACAGCCCGTTTTTTAGGGATACTTTGTCCTGCCATAGTCCGTATAAATTTGGTTCTGCAAGTATAGGAGATTTTTTCCGTACCGACAAAATAAATCAACGTTTCTTGAAGAAAAAAGATTTCTGCCGTTGTTTTTTCGCGATATCCCGCTCCACGAAGATCTTTTTCCCGGTCCGGGGATCCCGCCCCGTATGGAACATTTCGGTCGAAACGGTCATCGGCGTCGGCGTAAAATCCTGCACCTGCTCGGTGCGGATGCCGCGCAGGGCCGGGTGTTTCGACAGGGCCTCCATCTCCTTCATCGAACAGCCCGGATGCGCCGAGATGAAATAGGGCACGATCTCGTACTTGAGACCCCGTTTGCGGACCAACGAGTAGAACTCCTTCTCCAACCGTTCGAAGAGTTTGAAACTCGGCTTGCCCATGGCCTGCAGCACGACATCCTCCGTGTGTTCCGGGGCCACCTTCAGCCGACCACTGGTATGCCGTGTCACCAGCTGCTCAAAATACCGGCGCCCGTCTTCCGACAGGAATCCGTTTTCGTCGAGGAACAGATCATACCGGATGCCGCTGCTCACGAACACGTGCTTCACGCCCGGCACCTTGAGCACCTTTTCATACAGCTGAAGCAGCGGGGTATGGTCGTGATTCAGGTTCCGGCACCGGTTCGGGAAGAGGCAAGCCGGACGCTTACACTTGGCACACAGCGACTTGTCAATCCCTCCCATCCGGTACATGTTGGCGCTGGGCGCACCCAGGTCGGTGATGGTTCCCTTGAATTCCGGATGCTTCGTCAGGGCCACCACCTCGCGCAGGATCGACGCCTCGCTGCGCGACTGGATCTCCTTGCCCTGATGGGCCGTAATCGCGCAGAAGTTGCAGCCGCCAAAGCAGCCGCGGTGGGTGGTGATTGAGAACTTGATCATGTCGTAGGCCGGAATACGCTTCCCCTTGTAGCGGGGATGCGGCAGCCGGGTGAAAGGCAGGTCATAGACCCAGTCCATCTCTTCCGTAGTCAGCGGAGGCCCCATGAGGATACGGGGCAGCGATTCCGCCGTTCCGTTTGCATACGCTTCGGCGACCTGCAGGATGGGCTTCTCCCCCATTCCGGCGATCAGAATGTCTGCGCCGCTCTCTTCCAGAATGGAAGGCTTCATGCAGTCGTCCCAATAATCGTAATGGGGTTCACGCCGCAACGACGCTTCAATCCCGCCGATCACCACGGGAACGTCGGGCCAGAGTCGCTTGAGAATCTTTGTATAGACGACGGTCGTCCGGTCCGGACGCGCATCGGGACGGCCTTCCGGCGTATAGGCGTCATCGCTGCGGAGACGCTTGGCCGCCGTATATCGGTTGACCATCGAGTCCATCGCTCCGGCACCTACGCCGAAGAAGAGGCGCGGTCTACCCAACTTCTTGAAATCGCGCAAATCGTCGCGCCAGTTGGGCTGCGGCACCACGGCCACCTTGTAGCCGCCGTCCTCCAGAACCCGGGCAATGACCGACACGCCGAAGGAGGGATGGTCCACGTAGGCATCCCCCATGAAGAGAATCACGTCGAGCTGGTCCCAGCCCAACGCCTCTACTTCCTTCTTCGAGGTCGGCAGGAACGGACTGGTCATCGTTATCCTTCCAGGATCTGGCCAGCAGCGTTCTTCGTATCGACCTTCTCGATGATACGCTCCAGGATGCCGTTTTCATCGAAGATGAAGGTCCGGCGCATCGTACCCAGCACGGTCTTGCCGTACATCTTCTTCTCGCCCCAGGCGCCGAAGTCCTGCAGCATCTGTGTGGTCGTATCCGCAAGCAGCGTAAACGGCAGATCATGCTTCGACCGGAATCCGGCATGCGACTTTACGCTGTCTTTGCTCACGCCCACCACATTGTAGCCAGCCGCCGTCAACGCCGCATAGTTGTCGCGCAGGCTGCACGCCTCGGCGGTACAACCCGACGTGTTGTCTTTCGGATAGAAATAGACGATGGTCTTGCGGCCTTTGCCGATGAAATCTTCCGACCGGACGGTTTTCCCGTCCTGGTCCAGCACCTCGAAGGGAGGCATCTTGTCGCCGATCTTGAGCATGGTAGGTTATACAATGGTTATTGTACAAAGATAATAAAATTACAGTCCGGATGGAAGCATATAGTCGGTCCGTGCGTCCGGGGCGGGCGGAAGCCGCCAGCTGCCTTTCCGGATCATCTTCTTGAGAAGGTCGCCCAAAAGGGCGCCGTAATGGTTCATGAAGGTCTCCTGCCGGTCCGGCCCTTCGTAGAAGAGAGAACCGATGCATTCGACATCGGCCACGAAGGTGCTGACGAACTCCGGCCGGAGAAAGCCGTAGAGTGCCGTTCCGAAGAAATGGTACCAGGCCCCGTAGTTGTCGCCCATCTCTTTGGAATCGTGCCGGATGTAAGCGAGTTTCTTCTGCAGGGGATCTTCTTCCCGCTCCCGCCGGTGGGGCTGTCCGGCCAGGACGTTTTCGCAGGTAAGCAGCGTCAAGTAGATATTGCCGCCATTCAGCAGGTAACTCTCTTCAAATAGTTGATCGATCTGGACGCTGCGGTCAGGATAGCGCATGATGCGCTCAGCCAGGGCCGCCTCCTGTCCTGTAACGCAATACTGGGAGGTCCATCCGCAGGCAAGGCAGAGTAGCAGTTTGCTGCGCATGAACAACGGGACCGGGAAGTTCTGCTGCTTGTATTCCGCGTGGCGCTGCAGCCTGTGCCAGAAGCCATACCGGAGGTATTTCCTAGCCTCCGGCGACCACTCGTGCTCTTCGCCCGCTACCGGTACGACGGCGGGGTCATGCCGTCGCAGGATCTCACAACAGCGGTTCAACAGACGGTCGATATCGATGGGCATCGTTTTCCCGATCCGGAAAGGTACTTCCCCGGCCTCCTTTGCGCGCGCCCGGTCCACCCGCGTCCGTTCCCGGATCGAATCCGTCTGCGGCAAAGGGGTTTCAAACAGATAGGTGTACAGTTTGCCGGGGAACCGGTCCAGATTCCGGATAAGCCGGGCATCACCCTCCGGATCAACCGGAAGCAGGCCCTCCTGCTGATAAGGCATCGATTCATAACCGTCCTCAACCATCTCCAGAAACGCCCGCGTCGTGCCACACCCTGCTGCCAGCAGCAGGATAACCAGCGTCCATATAATCAACTCAAGTCGTAACACGGGAACGAATAACCAAGGCATGGTTACCGTACAAAGATAGTAAATAATCGTCATGCCCGGTTTGATCGGGCATCACGGACGGGACTGGCTGGCGAGCCATTCGCCGGGAGTTTGGCCGGTACGGGCCTTGAAGTTGCGGTAGAAAGTGACCTCGCTGGAGAAGCCGGACTCTTCGCTGATTTCCGACAGGCGCATGTCGGGATTCTCATAGAGAAGATGCTGGGCGTAACGGATGCGGTAGCCGTTCACATAGTCAATGAACGAGCAGCCCGCCTTGCGGTTGATACAGTCGGACACATAGCGGGAGTTCGAGCCGACGGCCCGGGCCAAATCTTCTTTCGTCAGGCCTTTCTTCAAGAACATGCGCCCATCCTCCATTTGCTTGGTAATCCGGTCCATCAGTTCTACAAAAGAATCCTCGGCAGAAGAATCTTCAGTCGCTTCTGTCAGTGGTGCATCTACAGGAGTCTTTCTCTTTCGATATAGCAGGAACAGGATGGTGGCGGCGAGCAAGGCAACCGCCACAATGATCCACAACCACGGCAGGGCAGCCTTCTCGACAGGCGCTGTATGAATAATGAATGCGATGCCGTCAGGGTGATAATTGTCGGCGTCTGCCAGACCGCCGACGAACGCAATATCACCTCCTGGTATCAGAACCGCCCCTATCGAATGGACAGGACGGCTGTCAGGCGATTCAGCCCTATAGAGGCTTACAGGCGCTTTTCCACCGTGCAGGGCTTCGCCGTAATCTACCCTGGCCAAAACAATCTGTCCCGTTCCCTTGACAGCCCGGATTATCCAGACACATTTATTTGCCCTATCGGCAAGCAGGGTGGCGCCGGGAGTCAGAGCCTCACCTTCCGGACTTGTCATAGGCAAGGGCCGATCGGTTTCCAATACGGAGAACTCCTCGCCAACCACCTTGATCAACCCTAATTGCCCGTCTGCCTTCCTGATGGCCGGGAAGATCCATGCATAGCCACCCACGGTTTCGTCACCGATGAAATAGTTGCTAATCTGACAGACGTCGGGGCGTATCCACGATTCCCATTCCTGCAGCAGCGGCACTTCGATTGAATCTCCTTTCAAACGGTCCGCCACAGGGTCAAGATTCTCACCCCGAGAACCGGATGAGCTCAGTATCAAGGCATTGTCCGGGGCAGTCTGAAGGATTAGCGGTAAAGAGCGTCCAAGTACCGGCACACGCAGAGATTCACCTCCGGACTCAGGGGAATATGTTGAAATCATATCTTCCGCATACCAGTTGCCGGCCACAATGATACTGCCGTCCGAGAGACGCACAGCACTTGTGTTGGCCCCCCGTTTCATATCCAGGACAGGGAGCGGAGAAAAACTGTGTGTGGCGGGATCGTACAACTCCACGGCCCAAGTCTGTCCGATACCGAAAGGCTCTGCGCAACCGCCTCCCACCAGCACCTGTTCCGAAGGGAGAATGACACCGAAACCCCAATCGTGCGGGAAATACATCTCCATCAGGTGCCAGCTCCCGTCGCGAAAATACTCGGCCGTGGCTGTGGGGATAAAGCCCGTCGTGTGTCCGCCGATCACAGTCAGTTCCCCGCCGACATAGGCCAGGAAGTGTCCGTTTCGCGGTATATTCAAGTCCGGCAGCCGTTCGACCCGCATCGGTCGGAAGACGACGCTGTCATCAGCCGCTGCGCATTGTACACATACAAGCGCCGCCGCCAGCAAAGCAGCCGCTATGAACCGGACGTATCTCATCCTTGCAAAGATACGCAAATTATCCCGCTATTCTCAGTCGGACACGGGACGGATGGCCATCCCATATTCCCTGCTGGTTCCGAAC
>JAEEGG010001925.1_pt1 | contig 54729 bp, 50 predicted proteins | sample 9134161 | NCBI WGS metagenome assembly JAEEGG01 (sample SAMN16246543, study PRJNA631951) | gut metagenome | biome: gut microbiome; feature: rumen; material: CR-attached | host: Bos | place: Iran: Karaj | collected 2018-10 | reverse complement strand
AAGAGTCAGATTGTGAACAACATGCATGAGGCTTACAAGCGCATCGAGTTCGACGACACCTACGACGGATACGGCACATTTATCAGTGGTCCATCGAAGACAGCCGACATTGCTCAGGTGTTAGTGATGGGTGCTCAGGCAGCCCGCAGCGCCACTATCCTTTTATTGTCAGAGTAAATAGGATTCTGAAAGGAATATGGTCTCTACTGACATAACACTACGAAAATGCATTCAATAATGCAACTACACAGCCAACATCCTCGTCTGTCATCGCCTGATGACATGGAATGGAGAGTTCCTCGGCATGGATTTGCTCCGTGATGGGAAGATAGAGATGACTCCACTCGCAATAGCAGCGTTGTTTGTGAGGCGGAATGGGATAATGAATTTGGGTTTCCACACCGTTGTCCAAAAGGTATTGTTGTAATCTGTCACGCTGAGAACTGAAAACAGTGAAGATGTGATAGACGGAGTCGCGAGGAGCGAGACCAGAACGAGAATACTGCTCGCTCTTAGCGAGCCGTAATCTCACGAGGGGATTGCTTACCTCTCGTTGATAGCGAGCGGCAATCTCTTTACGACGGGCATTGTCGGCATCAAGATGAGGTAGCTTAGCCAAAAGAATGGCAGCTTGGATCTCATCGATGCGGGAATTGTATCCTTGGAAATCATGGATGTATTTCTGATGACTGCCGTAATTGCCGAGGGCACGGATGATATCAGCGAGTTGAGAATCGTTAGTGGTGACAGCACCTGCATCGCCGAAAGCGCCAAGGTTCTTGCCTGGATAGAAGCTATGACCAGCAGCATCGCCAAGAGCACCAGTCTTGCGGTCGCCAAAAGTACATCCATGAGCCTGAGCATTGTCCTCAATAAGTTTCAGACCATATTGGCGACAGATATTCCCGATCCTATCCGTATAGGCACAGCGTCCATAGAGATGGACAATCATAATGGCGCGAGTGCGAGGAGTGATGGCCTGTTCAATGAGGGTATCGTCTATCTGGAGAGTATTGATGTCCGGCTCTATAAGCACGGGCTTAAGGCGGTTCTCAGTAATGGCGAGGATGGAAGCGATGTAGGTATTAGCTGGTACGATGACTTCGTCGCCCTCCTGCATCACGCCCATCTCAATATAAGCACGGAAAATCAACGTCAGCGCATCAAGGCCGTTGCCGCAGCCAACACAATAGCGTATACCAATATAGTCAGCATAGGCCTCCTCGAAGCAACGGGTATAGCCACCCTTCAGATACCAACCGTTCTGCAGCACCTCATCGGCAGCATGCTCGTAGGTCTTGTTGATTGCCTTCAAGTCCAAATACTTCATCATAAGTCGTATTCATACCAGTCATAACAAACGCTCCGTCCGCCAAATCCCTGCTTTTGGAAAATCAGTGACGAATTGACCTCATTAGAGTTTTCTCGTGCTGATGTTCCAAAATCAAAGTAGGGACAGCTAAAGCTCTCCTCATTGAGTAGATGGTAGAACAGGAGGTCAAGTGCTCCCAGCCGTTTCCCTTCAAGAGACGCCGATATATATTGAGTGTGTACCACCTGCGGCGTCAGATACAAGACAGTTCCTCCTAAGGGCAATTCTGACTTATAGGTCATAAAAAGCCGTATGTGCTGAGGAAAACGGTCTTTCAGCAGCCTCATTTCCAAAGCTGTATGCACAGGCATTGCACCATACTTCATCTGAAGATTCTGCGTAAGGATGCTCCAAAATGAGTCAATGTCATCACTCTCCCTGACCACCAGACCATTCCGTCTTGCTTTCCTGACACCTGAAAGACGCGACTCCGTAAATTTCAGCCGATTAGCAAAGACAATGGTAGAAGAGACATCACGCTCAACCAAACGCGCCTGACATCGCACAAACAGCGCATAAAGATCCTCGTCGGCAGGAAGGGTATGATAAATCCATGGAACAGGCTTGTAAATCACTTTATGGAAATGACGGTCTTTAAGCCAAGCATTCACAGCGACAAAGATATCACAGACGTGCTCGGCCGTGGCCTGTCCGTCTGTGATAAGACCACCATAGGTCAGGCCTTGATGCGAGACATAGGTCTTGTCTTTCCTGTTGCCAGGCAACAAGGCAAACAACCGGTTCTTGCGATACACCATGAGGGAACAGTCTTCGAAACGATCACTGTGATAGTCCATATAACGACGATCAAAGAGGAATGTCCCATTCTTCGAGCCGGCCACAAACAGATTCCATTCGTCGGCCATCTCTGGTGTGTATCGTCTTATCTCATACATCTTTCACAATATTCAAGAATTCTTCGTAATCGTAAATATATTCTTCTTCATCAAACAGTTCTGAGGCCAACACCAGACAGACGGCTCCGCTGGAAAAATCCTCCAACGTACGCCACACGCCCGTACCGACATACAGGCCCTGATAAGGATGATTCAGATGAAACGTCTGACGCTCATGACCGTCGAACACCTCCACGTCGAACGAGCCACTGACGGCAATGATGATTTCCTCACAGGTGCGATGAGCATGCCCGCCACGACGCTCACCAGAAGGCACATCATAAGTCCAATAAACCCGTGCAATGTCAAACGGGACATTTTTCATCTGCTCTGCCACCGTCAAATTACCTCGAGGGTCCACGATCTTCGGAAGATCCAAAACTCTTGCTTTCTCTGATTTCATATATGAATAAACGTAGATTTCTTGAGATTATTATCCACTTTGGTCAAATGCCGTAAGAAAAACTGGTCAATGAGCCAACTCACAACCAATACCGACAGAATACATATAAACAGCATCACAAAACCAGGGAGTTCTGGCAAACGATACAAAAGGATTCCTATCGTCATCTGATGAACCATGTAGACAGGCATACTCAACGAGGCCAGCATCAGCATCGGCCTGCGGCGCAGAAGCGAAGAGACGATCCCCTGCTCTTTAGCAAAGACCAATATCAACGGGGCTAACACAAGCCAATACATCGGGGCATTGCGGAACTTGGCATCAACAACAGGATAAATGGCCAGCAAAACCATCAATACAACGACAAGCAGAACTTCAAGGATTCCCGCATGAGAGATGTGATAATCATTCGTATACAGTCTGCACAACACCATGCCAATATAAAAGTCGACAAACCTCACCAAAGGATTAACATAAAGGATGGCATTGACCTTATCATAGGGTGTCAGGACGCAAACAATTGCATAAAGTACCAGTACTACCCCTAAACCGTATGCCGAAACCCACCGATATGCCAGGGGAAACAAAATGTAGCAAAAGAAAAGGCTGGACAGAAACCAGGAAACACTATTGCATGAGAAATAGACTGTCGGGTCTGGTACCCAAGACTGTAACAAAAGTGCGTTCATCACGACAGGAAAGTCAATTGCACTCCCACTGACTAATAGAAAGAAAACCAGACAAAGGATATGCAGGGGATACAATTTACGAATACGTCGACTGAGGAAACCTGCATATCGGAAAGAACCTTCACGGACTTGACGACCATAGCCAAACGATACCATAAAACCGCTCAGCATAAAGAAGAAAGCAACGCCACAATCACCACCTGCGTCGAATGTCCGAATATCGCGAAAGGCAAAGTGCGACATAAAGATCATCATCACAAAGATGAAACGCAGTGACTGTAGCGTTGCTATCATAAATCAATGTTCGAATTTCGTATACGGGTCAGTGCCTAGCACAGTCTTTGCGAGACGCTTGGCCTTGTCACGAAGGGCATTAACATCGTCACCCACTTCACCATAGCAAAGCACGACACCCATTCGACGACCCTTGTGTGCCTCAGGCTTTCCAAAGATACGAATACGAGTTCGATCCTCCTTCAGGGCATCTACGAAATTATAGTCGAGCAGTGAACGGTCAACTGGCGTTGAAGCCTCCTTTGGAGAAAGGATGACAGCAGAAGCACCTGCATGCTCCAGATGGATGCCAGCAATCGGCAGACCCATCACAGCACGGAAGTGGAGCTCGAACTCGCTGAGGTTTGTGGTGTGGCCAAGGGTCACCATACCTGTATCATGCGGACGTGGACTCAGTTCAGAGAAGATGACCTCACCCTGCTTGGTCAGGAAGAACTCCACACCCCAGATGCCAGCACCCGTCAAGGCCTTCGTCACCTTGTCAGCCATCATCTGAGCCTGTTTCAGGGCCTCATCGGAAATTTTATAGGGTTGCCATGACTCACGATAGTCACCTGACTTCTGCACATGTCCGATAGGCGGACAGAACAACGTAGGCCATCCATGCTGCTGGGTAACGGTGAGCAGCGTAAACTCAGAATCGAAATCGATGAACTCTTCGATGATCACCTCCTTTACATCGCCACGCGAACCTTCCATTGCTTCCTTGAAGGCCGTTTCGAGCTCACCCTCATTATGCACATAGCTCTGACCATGACCACTTGATGACATCAGGGGCTTCACAACGCAAGGGAATCCAATCTCGTCAGCAGCAGCCTTAAACTCCTCGAAGGTCTTAGCATAGAAATACTTCGCCGTACGAAGGCCAAGTTCTTTGGCAGCGAGATCTCGGATGGCACGACGGTTCATGGTGTAGTTGACGGCCCGTGCCGACGGCACCACCTGAATACCTTGCTCCTCGAACTTAAAAAGCCGTTCCGTTCGAATGGCCTCAATCTCCGGCACGATAATGTCGGGCTTGTGCTTGTTCACCACTGCCTCGAGAGCATCGCCATCAAGCATTGAAAACACCTCGCGCTCATCAGCCACCTGCATGGCAGGCGCATTGTCATAACGGTCGCAGGCAATCACATACTGGCCTGCACGCATAGCGGCAATCACGAACTCCTTGCCGAGTTCTCCTGAACCTAAAAGCAATATCTTCTTCATAATGTTTATCGGTTAGCATACATATTATCGTAATATTTCTGATAGTCGCCAGAGGTCACGTTATCCAGCCACTCTTGATTGTCAAGATACCAGCGGACGGTCTTCTCGATGCCCTCCTCAAACTGGAGTGAAGGCTCCCAACCAAGTTCTCTCTGAAGCTTCGAGGAGTCGATGGCATAGCGCAGATCATGACCTGCACGGTCTGTGACGAAGGTGATGAGATCCATGTCTTCGCCCTCTTTACGGCCCAAAAGACGATCAACGGTATTGATGACCACCTTGATGATATCGATGTTCTTCCACTCGTTGAATCCACCAATGTTATACGTTTCAGCAATCTTTCCCTCGTGGAAAATCACGTCGATGGCACGCGCATGATCCTCGACATAGAGCCAGTCGCGAACGTTCTCTCCCTTACCATAGACCGGCAACGGCTTGCGATGACGGATATTATTGATAAAGAGAGGTATCAGCTTCTCCGGGAACTGATAAGGACCATAGTTATTAGAGCAGTTCGTCACGATGACAGGCATACCGTAGGTATCGTGATAGGCACGTACAAAGTGGTCTGAGGAGGCCTTCGCAGCTGAATAAGGTGAGTGCGGGTTGTACTTCGTAGTTTCCAAAAAGAACTTGTCGCCATAGGCCAGATGATGTTCTGAGCTAGAAGCTGTCGTGGTGAATGGAGGCTCGATACCCTCAGGATGCGTCAGTTCAAGCGCACCATATACCTCGTCTGTTGAAATGTGATAGAAGCGCTTGCCCTCATACTTCTCAGGCAGGCTCTCCCAATAGAGCTTTGCCGCCTGAAGCAATGACAGCGTACCCATCACGTTCGTTTTAGCAAAGGTGAAGGGATCCTTAATCGAGCGATCCACATGGCTCTCAGCAGCCAGATGGATAATACCATCAACCTTCTTGTCCTGCATCAGCTTGTAGAAAGCATCGAAGTCGCAGATATCCATCTTCACGAACTCATAGTTGGGCTTATTCTCGATGTCCTTGAGATTAGCGAGGTTGCCCGCATAAGTCAACTTGTCGAGGTTAATGATGTGATACTCGGGGTACTTGTTCACAAACAGGCGCACTACATGACTTCCAATAAAGCCTGCGCCACCAGTAATTACAATTGTACGTTTCATTTCTTATAATGTTTATATTTCCTTATTATTCTCAATAGCAGACTGCCGATTATGACTATGGCCGCAAAGATAAACAGAGGCACATAGTTTTCAAGATCGTTAGTGACAAACTGCTTGAAGCCTTGCACCACTCCCTTGCCTAATGTCTGAAAGAATATCCATATCTTCTCCATCTTATCCTATTTCCCTAATGTCACAACTTCGAGATCCTTGAATTCTTTCCCGTCGATGGTAAGTCGGACGAGTGTCCGCTCCTTGTGCCAGCCTTGAAGACCAGCTGCTCCAGGGTTGATGTGCAACAGATTCAGCGTCTTGTCATACTTCACCTTCAATATGTGTGAGTGTCCTGCCACAAAAAGTTGAGGTGGATTAGCAAAGAGTGTTGAGCGTATGCTAGCATCGTAATTGCCAGGATAACCGCCAATATGCTTAATCAGTACATCGACATCCTCGACCTTGAAACGATTCAGTTCACGATACATCAACCGCAGGTCACCACCATCACAATTTCCACAAACGGCCCTGAACGTACGGAAAGCAGCCAACTTTTCTGCCACCTCCACACTACCGATGTCTCCAGCATGCCAGATTTCATCGCAGGGCTCGAAATAGTGCAGGTACTTATCGTCCCAATATGAGTGCGTATCACTGAGGATGCCTATCTTCTTCATTTTTCGAAGCGTTTTCGAATAAACTGGGCGATAAGTTTTTCTGTTTCCAGCAGCCCTAATTTGCTGGAATCAATACAAAGGTCATAACTCTCTGCTGATCCCCACTTCTTGCCCGTATAATAGTTATAATAGTCGGCGCGCTTGCCTTCTCCCTGCTCTATAAAGCGGCGGGCGGTCTCAGCATCCACGTGCTGTTTGTTCATAATCTGTTCAACACGATAGTCCATCGAAGCAGTGATAAAAATGTTTACCGTATTTTCAAAATCCCTCAGCACATAGTCGGCACAGCGTCCCACAAAAACGCACGAACCCTCCTTAGCGGCCTTACGGATAGCATCACTCTGAAACTGGAAGAGGCTTTCCTGCGACAGGTCAGGCTTAAAACTGTTAACGTGCGGAGTTCCTATATTAAGAAGACCACGGAAGAAGCCTTTCCTCTCGTCGTTCTGTTCGAAAATCTTCTCTGACAAGCCACTTTCCTTGGCTGCAAGATTCAGCAACTCACGATCGTAATATTTTGCCTGAAAGTCGAGGGCGAGCATCCGTCCTATATCATGGCCTCCGCTGCCTAACTGGCGTCCAACATTAATAATTATATGTTTCATGAACGTTTGAATTTTTTCATATACCACAATAAGAGAGGAATGGTCATGGCAAACGATCCAAAGTCAGAGGCCGGCATCGAATACCAAACTCCGTCGAGACCCCACAACATAGGGAACAGGTATGCCATTGGCAGCAACAGGAACAGTTGTCGCGATAGCGAGAGGAAGATAGATATCTTCACCTTGCCAATGCTCTGGAAGAAGTTAGTGATTGTGGCCTGCGAGCCGACAACGAAGAACACTAACATATCAAGTTTTATACCTCGTGCAGAAAGGTCGAGCAGTGTTGGATCGGTTGTGAATATCCGTGCTATCTGTCTTGGGAATAGCATAGAGAGCACCCACCCCACCAACAATATTGCCGTAGCACAACCGATGGCCAGATAGAGGCAGCGCAACATACGGTCGTACTTCTCTGCCCCGTAGTTGTAGCCCACAATCGGCTGCATACCCTGTGTCACGCCAATGACGAACATAAAGAAGACCATCACCACAGAGTTAGCTATCGAGTATGCGCCCACAGCCATATCACCCCCATAGCGCACAAACTGATTATTCATGAAAATCACAATGATGCAACTCGTGGCGTTCATTAAGAACGGTGACACGCCGATGGAGATAATATTCCTCACAAGCTCAGCCTTCAGACGATAGATGCCCCGTTTCAAATGCAGTAGTTCTTTCTTGTCGCTGAAAAGCCACAACTGCCAACAGAGAGCCATCGACTGCGAGGTAACTGTTGCTAATGCCGCTCCCTTGATTCCCCAACGGAACCACCATACGAAAGTCACCACAAGCAGGATGTTCATTCCCACCGTGAAGAGTACGGAGTACATGGCATGCTTCGGTTTTCCTGCGGCCCGCAGCACAGCGTTCATGCCAAAATACATGTGGGTGATCATGTTGCCAAGGAGAATCACAATCATAAACTCCCTGGCGTAGGGCAGCGTCATGTCCGAGGCACCAAAGAACCTGAGTATCGGATCAAGGAACAACAGCGAGACGGCCATAAACAGGAAACCAATAATCAGATTCAGCGTCACCGTATTACCTAACAGGTGTTCTGCTGTCGTGTAATCCCTTTGTCCCAATTTCACACTGATACACGTTGAGGATCCCACGCCGACTGCCGCTCCGAAGGCTGCGCTCAGGTTCATGAAGGGGAACGTAATGCCGAGACCAGCGATGGCCTCAGGACCCACCACCTGACCGATCATCGCACGGTCGATAATGTTGTAGAGACTCGACGCAGTCATGGCCACAATAGCAGGCAAGGCATACTGCCAAAGCAGTTGTCCAATGGGCTTTGTCCCCAGTGCTAGTGCGGCTTGTTTATTGTCTTGCATGTTTTCTTTTATGAATAACGGTGCAAAGGTACGAATATTTTCCGAGATAAGCGACAAATTCAAAAAAACTTTGTAACTTTGCAGCCGTTATGCGTATTGGATCTTTTCTAAGACTAATCATTTGTGTGCTCATCGCGACGACATGTCAGATACCGGCCAGCGCGAGCAGCCTCAAGAAGAAATATCCTGGGGGCAAATATTATATCTGGCGCTATACGCTGAAAGACAAGCAAGGCACCACCTTTTCACTTGACCATCCTGTACGTTGGCTCTCCCATCGTTCTATGGAGCGACGTAAACGCCAGGGGATAGCCGTTGACTCTACTGACCTGCCCGTCAGTACAAGATACCTCAGGCAGATAGAACAAGCCCTTAACGAGCAGCCGGGCAATGGTCGGAAGAAGTCTTCGGACTGGACCATCATCGGCACCAGCCGTTGGAACAACACGGTGCTCGTACGTTCTAACGACACATTGCAACTGAACCGTCTTGCGAGTCTCGGCTGCATGGCAAAAGCCCAGTGTGTCTGGGTCTCCCCAGACTCCATTGATAGGATGGTAAAACACACTTATCATGAAAACTTCAACCCCTGGGACAGCATCAAGGGCGTCTACTACGGCAACAGTAAGGAGCAGATAGAGATGCTGAGTGGCCACCGTTTGCATAACTTAGGCCACAAAGGTAAAGGGATGACCATTGCCGTTCTCGACGGAGGTTTCCAGAATGTCGACGTAATACCCGCTTTTCTACATGCAAATATCATCGGCACGAAAGATTTCGTCTACCCAAAAAGCCAATATTTCTTCCAAGAGACCGACCACGGCACGAAAGTACTCTCGGCAATGGCCTCCAACGAACCAGAGGTGATTATAGGCACTGCCCCTGATGCACGCTATTGGCTGTTACGATGTGAAGACCAACAAACAGAACAGCCCGTGGAGGAAGACTATTGGGCGATGGCGGCGGAGTTTGCTGACTCTGTGGGAGCTGACATTATCACCTCATCTTTAGGCTACAACGAATACGACGGTGCACACTGTTATCACCAACGTGACCTCGACGGACAGACGGCTCTCATCAGCCGCACAGCCTCTATGCTCGCCAAGAAAGGCATCATACTCGTCAACTCCGCAGGCAACAGCGGCATGGGCCCATGGAAGAAGATTTCCTTCCCTGCTGATGCCCACGACATTCTGACCGTAGGAGCAGTGAACCAAGAGAAGAAGAACGCGCCCTTTAGTGGCGTAGGCCCCACTCAGGATGGGCGTGTGAAACCAGACGTGATGGCTCTTGGCAGTCCTGCATCACTCATCTCTGGCCGAGGTAGTATCGTTAGGGACATGGGCACCTCGTTCTCTACCCCCTTAGTGGCTGGTCTTGTGGCGTGTCTGTGGCAAGCCCTTCCTGATAAGACTGCCCTGGAAATCATCAATCTGGTCAGACAGTCTAGCAGCAATTACAAGGAACCTGACAATATCTTCGGCTATGGCATAACAAATTTCTGGCGAGCATATATGATCGGCCGGGCAGAAAACAACAAATAATAATTGATTAACGACAACAATGACAACTAAGACAACTTTAACGCTTTACGAACTGAATTGTCTTGTTCGCGAGGTCATAGAGTGCGAGATGCCCAATGAGTATTGGGTGGAGGCAGAGTTGTCGGAATGTCGCGAGAGTCGTGGACACTGCTACATGGAACTGATCCAAAAAGACGAACAAAATGCCACACCCGTCGCCAAGGCCTCTGCCAAGTGTTGGGCCTCGAAATGGATGATTGTCCGTCCTTATTTCGAACGTACCACAGGTCAACAGCTGCATGCAGGCATGAAGGTATTATTAAAGGTATATCCTCAGTTCCATGAGGCTTACGGCTTTTCTTGGATTGTCACAGACATCGACCCCACCTATACACTCGGCGACATGGCTCGCAAACGTCAGGAGATTATTCGTCAGTTGAAGGACCAAGGTATCTTTGACCTGCAAAAAGAATTACATCTTCCATTATTCTGTCAACGGATTGCCGTGATATCGAGCCAAACGGCAGCTGGCTATGGCGACTTCTGCAACCAACTGTCCGATAATCCCTATGGTTTCAAATTCCAGACAAGGCTCTTTCCCGCTATTATGCAAGGTGAAGGCGTGGAACAGAGCATTATCGCCGCTCTGGAGCGCATCTTCGATTACACACGGGGTACCTTCGACTGTGTCGTTATCATAAGAGGCGGAGGCGCCACCAGCGACATGTCGGGATTCGACACACTCGCACTGGCAGAAAATGTGGCGAATTTCCCATTACCTATTATCACAGGCATAGGTCACGACCGTGACGAGAGCATCCTCGACATGGTCTCGCATACCAGAGTAAAGACCCCTACCGCTGCGGCGGCCTTCCTCATTGACCACCTGAAGAACGTCATGGATATCCTCAACGACTCGCAGGAACAGATCGTGCGATTAGCCCAACAGAAACTGACTTATTACAAGTCACAGTTTGCCTCCATAGCAGAATTGTTGCCCAGGCTCTTCTCCAACGTCAAGATACGTCAGGAGGCCCGTCTCGATTCGCTGAACAAGAGCATCACCCATCTGGCACAACTGAAGCTTTCAACCTTCAGTTCTCAGCTTTCAACTATCGAATCAAAACTTCCCATCCTCCTTGATCGTCGTCTGATGACCGAGAAGCATCGTATGCAACTCATTGAGGAGAAAGCCAAGAGCCTCGACCCTACCCTGTTGCTCAAGCGTGGTTATAGTATTACCCTCAAGGATGGAAAGGCTGTGCGCGACGTCCAGCAGCTTCAGACGGGCGACGAAATAGAAACCCGCCTCGCCAATGGCACTGTCCACTCCACGGTCAAATAAAATATGTTATTATGTCTTTTAAAAACGTTATTATGTCTAAAGAAGAAATGAAATACGAAGCCGCTTTTGCTCAGCTTCAGGACATCGTCCGAAAGATGGAAAACGACGAGTACAGCATAGATGAAATCGCTGTGCAACTCAAGGAAGCACAGCGATTAATTAAGTTCTGCAAGGACAAATTGACCAAGACAGAAGAGGAAATCTCCAAAGTTCAGGCCGAACGCGAGTAATACTTAGAAGTAGATACCAGCTGAGATGGACTTGAACTCAGGACCACGGTCCTTCTTCAGTACTGTCATTGGAGAATACTTGCAATAGAAGCCGAAGCTCTTGGCAACATGTATAATGCCAAGGATGTCGACAGTGAGAGGACGGCAACCGATATCCTTTGTACTAATATCGTACTGACTGTCACCATTCTCATAATAATTACTCACACGGTTATAGCAATACCAGTTCAACTGAGCACCAACAGAGATGGCAAAATTCTTGCTGAAACGCTGTTTGATGAGCAGTGGCATCTGGAAACCAAAAGTGTAGATGCTGGAAGAAAGTTCAGAAAACTCACCAGGACGATGACCAACTACAATATTGCCGTTTTCCTTTCCGAACATCATGTCATGACCACTCAGAGTGTAATTACGGCTTATGATTCCCAAACCTGCAGAGATAGTTGTCTTCGACTTCTTTGGCGTCCAGTCATACTGAGTAATTGTCCATCCTATCTCCCATGAACGGAATGGAGCAAAGTCTACACCACTGGGAGCACCTGTAGGAATATTCACACCTATGTTGAAGTGCATAGACCAGGTGTCATTCTCATCTGCACCCTTACCAAGCTTGATTCCATTACGGGTAAATTCAACGTCATCGTCGTCTACAAAAGTAGCCGCATTAGCATCGTTCAGAATAACATTTTCGTTTTTCCCCTCGGCATTGGCTGTCATTGAGACAGCAACCAATGCCATCAAAAGCAGTTTTCTCATCTTCTTTTTATTTAATTGTGTTAAAAATGGCTGCAAAGGTAGTCTATTTTCCATAATTCAGCAAGAAAAGGTTAGGGGAAAGCCACTTTTTACCCTTTTTTATTGTTCAAAAGCAAGAATTTGATTACTTTTGCAAACAAATTAGCACAAAAGTACATTAAAATATTAGCATTATGAAGAATTTAGATTGGGGTAGTCTGTCGTTCGGTTATATGAAGACCGACTACAACGTGCGTTGCTACTATCGCGACGGCAAATGGGGCGAAATAGAAGTATGCTCCGACGAGTATCTGAACTTGCACATGGCCGCTACATGTCTGCACTACGGCCAAGAGGCATTCGAGGGTCTGAAGGCCTATCGTTGTCCTGACGGCAAGGTACGCATCTTCCGTGTTGACGAGAATGCGGCCCGCCTGCAGTCCACCTGTCGTGGCATCATGATGCCTGAGGTCAGCACTGAGTTGTTCACTGAAATGGTGAAGAAGGTTGTCCGCTTGAATCAGGAGTGGATACCCACCTACGAGAGTGGTGCCACGCTCTATATCCGTCCGCTGCTCATCGGAACGAGTGCCCAGGTGGGTGTGCATCCCTCAAAGGAGTACTGTTTTCTGATCTTCGTCACCCCCGTAGGCCCGTACTTCAAGGGTGGTTTCGCCGCTAACCCTTATGTCATCATCCGCGACTACGACCGTTCGGCTCCTCTTGGCACTGGTAAATATAAGGTAGGTGGTAACTATGCTGCCTCTCTCTTTGCCAACAACCTGGCTCACGAGAAAGGTTATGCTTGCGAGTTCTATCTCGATGCCAAGGAAAAGAAATACATGGACGAGTGTGGTGCTGCCAACTTCTTCGGTATCAAGAACAACACCTACATCACTCCGAAGTCCAGTTCTATCCTCCCCTCTATCACTAACAAATCGCTGATGCAGGTGGCTGAGGATCTGGGCATGAAGGTGGAGCGCCGTCCGATTCCTGAAGAGGAACTCGAGACCTTCGAGGAGGCAGGTGCCTGTGGAACAGCCGCCGTCATCTCGCCCATCTCCTATATCGACGACCTCGACACAGGCAAGCGTTACTCCTTCGGTGAGAAGCCGGGCCCGATGTCTAAGAAGCTCTTCGACACCCTTCGTGGTATTCAATACGGTGAGATTGAGGACAAGCACGGCTGGACAACCGTTGTTATTGAGTAAGAGAATATGAGAGAATTACCAAGTCTTGGCTTTGTTGAGGCCGTTAAACTAGCCTCAGGCCGCATTTTGGATTTCAAGGGCCGAAGCCGCCGATCAGAGTTCTGGTGGTGGATGCTGGTGGTTATCATTGTCAACTGGGTCATCACGACATTCGCTCCAAGTCTATTGGTCAGCGGTATCATGTCAATTATCATCATGTTCTTTGGCCTTGCAGCAACTGCCCGTCGATTGCAAGACTCAGGCAAGAGTGCCGTCTGGGTTTACATTAGCTATGCGTTGGGTTGTGCCACTCAATTATATACTGGCGCATCAACAACCGTGAATAAAATAATGGATGAACTCAGCACCGGATCTTTCAGTAATAGCGCAATAGAAAAGATTGTGGAAAAAGGCAGCGGAGATCTGGTATTACTCAGTTGTTTGTCATTAGCGATGGGTATTTTCGCCATAATCGTCATCATCATGTGCTTACTCGACAGCACACGAGGTGCGAATAAATACGGCGAGTCTCCCAAATACGTTAACGAATAGTACATGGGCAAAGGCAAACTAGCTAAATTTGCCGATATGGCATCCTACGAGAACGTGTTCCAATACCCCTATTCGGTAGTGGAACATGTTCCCTTTGAGATGCAGGGCCACTGGCGGGAACAATATTTCCACAATGACCATCCCATCGTACTCGAACTAGGTTGTGGCAAAGGCGAATACACCGTCGAACTGGCCAAGCTTTACCCAGACACCAACTTCATCGGCGTCGATATCAAAGGTGCCCGCATGTGGACAGGAGCCACCCAGGCCCTCCAGGAAGGTCTGAAGAACGTGGCCTTCCTCCGCACGAACATTGAGATCATCGAGCGCTTCTTCTCAGAGGACGAGGTGCAGGAGATCTGGCTCACGTTCAGCGACCCTCAGATGAAGAACCCCCGCAAGCGCCTCACGTCGACCTACTTCATGGAGCGCTACCGCAAGTTCCTCGTCGACGGCGGCATCATCCATCTGAAGACCGACTCCAACTTCCTCTTTACCTACACCACCTACATGGTAGAGCACAACCACCTGCCCATCGAGTATAGAACTGAAGATTTATATGGTCAATCTTCAATTTTCAATTCTCAATTACTCACCATCCAGACCTACTACGAGTCGATGTGGATTGCACGTGGTCTGAACATCAAGTATATGAAGTGGCAGTTGCCTCGCACAGGCTCCCTCGAAGAGCCGAACGTGGAGATTGAGCTCGACGACTACCGTTCCTACCACCGTTCCAAACGCAGTTCGCTCGACAAGGCGAAGTAATGAAAAAGATAAAACATAACATCTTAAAACTCAAAAAATATGAAACGATTTATCATTACCCTATTGGCAATGCTCCCTATGCTCTTCGTAGCAAATGCCGAGACTATTAAGGTCGACTCCGTCGGCAAGTTAGCAACCCTTCTCCCCGACTCCGTTCGCTTCACCATCGCGGACCTCTCAGTCAGCGGACCCCTTAACGGTGCCGACCTGAAGCTGTTGCAGCAGATTGTCACCCGTACCAAGACCAACAAGAAGAATCTCAACGAGTGTCTGGTCACCAGCATCGACCTCTCCGGAGCCACCATCGAGGAGGGCAAGGACGGCATGAAGACCAAAGCCGGCGAACTGCCCAGCGGTCTCTTCTCTGGCGCCAAGTCGCTCACAAAGGTCGTGTTGCCCCAAGGCATCACCACCATCGGCAAGTCGTGTTTTGAGAAGTGCGAGAGCCTGATCGACATCACCCTGCCTGAGAGCGTCATAGAGATTGGCAACGGTGCCTTCGAGGACTGCAAGAGCCTGTCCTCGCTCACCCTGCCCGAGAATCTGAAGACCATCGAGGCCAATGCCTTCGAAGGCTGCAAGGCTCTCACCACGATGACCATCCCCGCTGGTGTGTGCATACTCGAGAGCGATGCCTTCAAGGATTGTTCGGCCCTCTCGTCCATCACCCTGCCCGAGAACCTCACAGAGATTGGCAGCGAAGCCTTTTTCGGCTGCGAGATACTCGACAACGTGGCCATTCCTGAAAACGTCAAGGAGATAGGCAATTCTGCCTTTAAGAAATGCACAGCCCTTGCCAAGATCCAGATGGAGAATGTCGGCAAGATTGGCAGCAACGCTTTTGAGGAGTGCAAGAGCCTCTCCGACGTCACTCTCAAAAGGATCACCAAGCTTGGCTCTAATGCCTTCGAGGGCTGTACGGCACTGACCACCGTCAACCTTGAAGGAGGGCTTGATGAACTCAGCAGCGACATCTTCAAGGGCTGCACCAGCCTAACTACTGTTACCATCCCCAACACGGTGAAGAACATTGCCAACGAGGCCTTCAGCGAGTGCAAGAGCCTCACTGACGTCACCCTGCCCACAAGTCTGACGAAGATTGGCACCCACGCCTTTGAAGGCTGTTCGTCGCTGAAAGAGCTCAGCATACCCAACATGGTGAAGAGCATCGGCTCGAGTGCCTTTGAGGAATGCACGTCGCTCGACAGCGTGGCCATCAACGGCTTCGTTGAGGAAATCAGCAGCGACCTTTTCCGCCGCTGCCATAACCTACGTGCTATCAGCATCCCCAACACTGTCCGCAAGATCGGCAGCAATGCCTTCCAGGAGTGTTCCGCACTTGCAGCCATCTCGCTGCCCGTCGCTCTGACGAGCATCGGCGACAATGCCTTCGCCAAGTGTACCAGCCTCACAAGCGTTAAGGTGCCTGTAGCCGTCAAGGATATTGGCAGCTCCGCCTTTGAAGAGTGCGTCATGCTCACCAACGTCGAACTGTCATCGGCACTGAAGAAGATCGGTGGTTCAGCCTTTGCCAAGTGCTCGTCACTGAAAGAGGTAATTCTCAACACACCGACACCGCCCTCTATCTCCAAGAGCACATTCAAGAGCACTGCCCCCACGTTCGTTATCCCTCGTGGAAGCCTGTCTGTCTACATCGCTAACAAGGATTGGAAGAACATCTCTGGCTATAAGGAGAAATAAATATTGTTTATAGTTTATAGTTTAAAGTTTATAGTTTATAGATGATTACTTCTATAGGCAGTTTGCGAATGGCGTGCAAGGTTTTCATCTATAAACTATAAACCATCAACTATAAACACAAAAATATAAAAATGCAGTTATATCCCCAACTGATAATGGATGCGCTGGCAACAGTTACGTATGCCGGCACGAAGAAAAACCTCGTGGAGAGCGGCATGGTGGCCGATACGCCCGCCGTTGCCGCACCCTCCGCTGAGGGAGAGCCCTGGAAGGTAAAAGTCGTACTTGAGTTCCAGCGCGACACCGACCCCTTCCTCAAGTCCACCGTCAAGGCAGCTGAGGCAGCCATCAAATACCACTGCGGCCAAGACATCGAAGTCACGATCGAGACCGAATTTAAGTCCAAGCCTCGTCCTGAGGTTGGTCAGATGCTGCCAGGCGTAAAGAACATCATTGCCGTCAGCTCAGGTAAAGGTGGTGTCGGCAAGAGTACCGTCTCTGCCAACCTCGCCATCGCATTGGCTCGCCTCGGCTATCGGGTAGGACTGCTCGATACCGACATCTTCGGCCCCTCTATGCCCAAGATGTTCCACGTCGAGGATCAGCGTCCCTACGCTGTCCACAAAGACGGTCGCGACCTTATCTGCCCCATTGAGCAATACGGTGTGAAACTGCTCTCAATCGGTTTCTTTGTCTCCCCCGACACGGCCACCCTCTGGCGCGGCGGTATGGCCACCAGCGCCCTCAAGCAGCTCATCGCCGATGCCGACTGGGGCGAACTCGACTATTTCATCCTCGACACCCCGCCAGGCACCAGCGACATCCACCTCACGCTGCTCCAGACGCTCCCCATCACGGGCTCCGTCATCGTCAGCACACCACAGGCCGTCGCCCTCGCCGACGCCCGCAAGGGTATCGACATGTACCGCAACGAGAAGGTCAACGTACCCATCCTCGGACTCGTGGAGAACATGGCGTGGTTCACCCCTGCCGAACTGCCCGAGAACCGTTACTACATCTTTGGCAAAGAAGGTTGCAAACGACTAGCTGACGAGATGAACGTACCCCTACTGGCACAGATCCCGCTCGTTCAGGGCATCTGCGAGAGTGGCGATAATGGCACTCCTGCAGCCCTCAACAGCGACACCGCCACAGGCCTCGCCTTCATCAACCTCGCCCAGGCCGTCGTCACCGTCGTCAACCGCCGTAACAAGGAACAACCCGCTACCAAGATTGTAGGCACGAAGTAAGATTTATCGTTCAAGAATAAGAGAAAGGCTCCCGATTTGGAAGCCTTTTTCTTTGATTGAGCAAGCTTATCTACGCTTGCAAAAACGCAACCTTTCTGCGATTACCTGATGGCCTTACGGCGAAGTGGAGCCAATAGCTGCCCTTGGGCGAACGCTCTATCAGGAGTTCGTCGAAGTCCTCGTTGTTCAGGTCGCTGATGTCGAGCAGGATGGTGGCGTAGCGGATGAGTTGCTCGATACCTGCCACGCGGATGTCGGCAGCGCAACCTGTCAGGTGGTTCGAGCCTTTCACACCGCCTACGGCCTTGTTCACCGCCTCAGAGCGATAGCCAGAGTTGATGACTATTGGATCATCGCCTTCGCCATAAATGTTGTTCCATCGCCTTCTCAGTTCTTCCAACCAGCCACAAAGGCGCTTCAAGTTCTCGATATGTACGTGCGAAGGGATGTTTCCATCCTGCGTTTTCGCACTTGTCTTGCAGAGTTCCCCCAGCGTGAAATGCTGGGAGAGTCGTGCTTGCTTGTTAATACTTACTTCTTTCATAATTTTCAATTTTCAATTTTCAATTATCGAAATGCAACTGCGTAACTGCGTAACTGCGTAACTGCGTTGGCAGGGACAAAGCCCTGCCCGCAGTCCACGTCAAATCATCACAGCTCCAGTCTTCTTGTACTTAGCCTTAGTGGTGCCGTTCTCCACAAACTCATCCACCTTCTCTATCAGACCATCCTTCAGCAGACGGAACACCCTGGCGCGAGCCGAATTGTTCTGTGTCAGACCAAAGCAGCGCATCACATCGTCGATGGTAAACTCCTCAGGCAGACGGTTGAAGGCCTCAATGGTCTTGGCCCTGCGCGGCGTGTTGGCAGCAGCATCGCGCGTCTTGTCGTCAAAATACTTCTCGGCAAGCGCTCCAAAGTAATGACGCTGACAGGCGTACTGGATGTTCACGATCAGTTCTGCCAAACGCCAGTCCACCTCGTCCGTCTCAAACTCGCCACACCAGTACTGTCCGTCCTGATGAATATCTGCCCAATGGCGCATCACGATAAACGGTGCTGAGAAATTAAGCCCATGATAGGCGCAGCGCTTCAAAAGCATTTCGTCTGCACGCGAGTTGTTCTCCTTGGCATCCATCATGCGGCGAGCCGTCCAGTCATAGAGTCCAAGAACCCCAAGTACACTTTGTCCAAAACGCAGTTACACAGTTACGCAGTTGCATAAGGTGTATCTGCGCTGTAACTTTTTGAGAAAAGAAATAATTTATATTATATATATATTATAATATATATATAATATAATATATAAATACATTAGAAAATGAAACTTCGCCGACGGTAAATGAAACTGCGTAACTGTGTAACTGCGTAACACCGTCAGTGTAAAAAATCTCATATCTTTACAAATTAACATTTCAAATAAATCTGAAATAAATGAGAAAAAAGCTTGGTTTGCATCTGAAATTTTCGTACCTTTGCACTGTCAATGAGAACGACGGAATTGGCGCGGAAGACACAGAAAATTATCGCTCTGGCCAAGCAGAAAATTTTCCCTGGGCAGGCCGCAAAAATGAGGTCCTATCGGAGGCACGAGACAATAAACCTATGTTTAACTAAAAAATTTACAAATTATGGCACTTAAAGTAAAAGCAGTTGAGAAGAAGATCAAGTTCGACAAGAACCCTAATAACCCTGGCGTGTGGCGCTACGTGATGAGTCCTGAGCTCTACACTCCGCTGAGTCAGGCGAAGGTTATCAAGGAGGCCGCCTTGCGTAGCGGTGTGAGCCGAGGCGTGATGCAGGCTTGCTGGGACGCAGCCGGTGAGGTAATCAAAGCGTGGGCAACCGAGGGCCACAGCGTGGCTCTGCCCGGACTGGGCACGATGCGCTTCGGCCTGCGTTCGAAGGCCGTGGAGGACGTTAACAAGGTGAAGGCTGGCCTGATTACGACTCGCCGCATCATCTTCACTCCGAGCGTCGACCTGAAGGAGGAGCTGGCGAACACCGCCGTGCAGATTACCTGCTACGACCGCGACGGCAACGAGGTGAAGCGCGTGACCTCGACCGACGATGGCACCGTGGAGGATCCTGAGGGTGACGGTCAGGAGTCAGGAGACGGCGGCAGTCAGGCACAGACCGTGAGTGCTCCTCAGATCAGCGGTACAACGCCGTTTGCCGAGACTACCTCGGTGAGCATCCAGGCTGAGCAGGGTGCGGAGATCCGCTACACCACCGACGGCTCAACGCCTACGGCTGAGAGCTCGCTCTACAGTGAGGCGTTCACCCTGAGCAACACGGCTACCGTGAAGGCCATCGCCATCAAGAACGGTCAGAGCAGCGAGGCTGCCTCTAAGACCTTCACCAAGAGTGACGATGATACTGGTGAGAACGATTGATCAATTAAACTTCGTTTGACTTTTCTCACGCTCGGCCATTGATGCGAGCATCATGGCACTTGCTTAATCGAAAAGTTGAAAATTGAGAATTGAAAATTGAAAATCGGCTGAGAAAAGAGGGGGAGTCGCCCTCCCCCTCGAACTCAGCAAGTCAAAAACGTAGTTTAACCCTTAAAATCTAATGCTATGAAAAAGGAAACTTGGAAGACCATCATTCAGTTCGTCATCAGTATCCTCACGGCAGCCCTGACTGCCCTCGGAACGACGAGCTGCATGGGTCGTGGACCAATCGCATTCTAAGAAGCGAGGCGAAGGAGGGGACTGGCAGTCTGAACTGTCGGCCTCCTTTATTTTGTATTATTTCTTTGTTCCTTGAAATATCTACTTTTTGCTTCCCAACATGATTCTAACACCCAATGGTACAGAGAAGGTGGTAGAATGAGCGGTGCGCCAGGTATCAAGGCCATCTCCCGTCTTGAAGAAGTACTGCAAACTAGGTTCTGCATAGATACCAATGACAGGTGTCAGGCGATACTCCAGACCAACTCCTACGCCTACAGACCACTGTACGGAGGGACTGAGCTTAAGATCCTCGACCTTCACCTGAAGACCATCCACGAAACAGGCTTTCTGCTGTTTCCCATGTAAAGGCAGTTCCAGCATGGTTTGGGCAGTGCCATAGATGCTCCAACGATTGCTTCTGACGGGATACCACGACAGTCGCAATGGAATACCCAGATAGTGCAGTCGTTGCTGTTGTTCATCCCATGCATAGGTGTTTCCGATATGCGTCTCTGAATAGAGTTGCGTATATTGCAATCCTGTACCAACGGAGAGGCGGCTGTTCAACATCTTGTTCACCTGCAAGGCGATGGTCATAGGCAGACGATGGTGGGTGATGGTGTCCAGCACAGGATCATTCATGTCTTTTACGCCATAAGGCAGGTTGAACGATGACTGTCCGTTGAAACCGCTGTAGGCCAGTGCCAGCATCCAGTCCTGATTGCTAGTGGCGGCTTTGATGGCTGGCAAGTCGGGAGTCTCGAAGATGGTCTTCTTCTCCTCCTCCTTTATCGGGCGAAGAGGCTTCTCCTGGGCTTTCGTGGTGTCTATCTCTGTCGTTTCTGCTGGTAAGGTTATCATGGAGTCGGCCATTGTCACCTGCGGAGCGACAACTTGGGCTGTATGGATTGGCTGTTTACTGAGCCTAAACGGTACGTTTTCCTTGTCTATGCTATCTGTTGTACTATGGTAAACAGTTTGCTGAGGCTCAACGGGTGCAATCAATGGTGTTGAAGGCTGTCGTAACGACTGCCAAAGTCCGATGGGCACGCCTATGGCCAGCAGTCCCAGCAACAGTACGGCCAGCGAACGGCGCAGCATTTTCTTGGCACGGAACAGTTCTGCTGACGAGGTGTGGGAGTCGATATTGAGCAGGTCGGCTATCTGCTGATGGCTCATCCCTTCCAACACAGACATACGGAACACTTTTTGGTAGCTGTTTGGCAGCTGGTCGATAAGTGCCATAATCTCCTCGTATGTCTCTTCCGATTCCACTGTCACAGGCATGACAGCCATCTCATTAATGCTGTCGAAGGGTACAACATGCTTTTGCTTGTGCTGCTGCAGATAGGCCAGCGTCAGGTTCTGTGTGACCTTCTGCATCCAGGCCTCGGCCTTTGAGGTGTCCTTAATCGAACCTATCTTGCTGAAGATCAGGAGGAACGCGTCGTGAAGCAGATCCTCGGATGTGCTCTTGTCAGGCACATAGCGCTGACAAACACTGAATAGCCGGTCGTGCATCAGTGTGTACAACTGTCCGAATGCCTCGCGGTCGCCCTGTTGGCACTGCTCCACAATCTGTCTAACGCGTCCTGATTCCATCATCTTCTATTTCACAATCATCTTGCGGCCGTTGACGATATACAGTCCTGGACGCAGGCCTTCAACCGAGAGTCTGCCATTGACGCATCCTGCCGTTCCCACCCGTTGGCCGCAGAGAGAATAGACGGCCTGCGGATGGCTTGAAACAGCGTTTACAGCTGTCACAGGAGTAGAGCTGTCCGGCACAGGATCTGTTCCGCTGGGGACCACGTCACCCGAATTGATCAAAATGTCATAATCGATTTCCTCAGGTCTGTTTTCGTTGGTAAAAAATGTGATGTAGGGGGTAAACGGTCTCAGCAGTATGGGCTCATGATTCAGTAAGAAACGGTATTTGTCGCCATTCCAGATATAGGAACCCTGACCAGCGGTTACCGCTGTGGTCGATGCCGTGAAAATGCCATCGCCCATGCCAATCTTAGCCTTGCGGGTGGAAGGTATCATGACGTCTTCTCCTAAGAATGCCACTGGCGAAGGTTTGGTGAACAACAGATAGGGCGTGTAAGCTGTCAACGGTTTGTTGGCGACCTTTGTGAATAGTAGTTTTTCCTGATTATTCGATAAATAGCTGTATATCTTCACGTCGTCTTCATTGTAAAACGCGTCATCTGAATAACTGTCATTCATGGCCGTAAGCCATATCTTCTGGGCATTGAAAGGCAGTATGACTGCGCCAGACATGATTTGACTCATATATGAGGTGGCTGGCCCCATCGTCTCACTGACGGGAGTGTAGTCGAAGAGCGCCATCTTGGTATTGAAGGGCATCGGACAATAATAGTCGTAGTCGCCATTGATAATGATATCCTTCGCATCGTAGTCGCGGATGATGTTCGTTTTCGATGCAAGGCCCTTAGGCACATAATCTAAGTATCCCAGGAAGTAGAGACAATTGGGATTGGCCTCCGACACGTCGATGGAGTATACGGTGTTTATCTCATACAGACCCCGCAGGTCAACGGTCAGCGCCTCCGTAGGCACTTTCAGCACTTGGTCGGCCACAGGCAAAGGTTTCACGTGGCCGTCGGCTGTCCAGTAGGTATTCGTACACTGCTTGACTGTGAAGGGAATACTGACAATGTCATTGCCTAAGACAACCAAAGAAATGCCGTATTCCTTACCATCTTCAGGTACTGCGACAAACTCATATTCAAAATCCTTGGTGATAGTCTGACCACTCTTCAGTTCGTGCCCCAGACTGTATAAGTGCTCGTATGCATAGTTATCACGAAGAAGCCATGGATTGACGGCAACATCGATGCCACTACCACCGCCAACGACAAAGCGTCCCCATCCGAAGACAGTGTTCTCGTCTTCATTGGTGAGTGTAGCCGTTCCTGTAATCCTAAAATGGGCAAAGTCGCCGTAAAGAATATTCCCTTCGTCAGTCTTTTCGAGCATATCCACCTGAAGGCTGCCTTTGACCTTGGGAGCGACATACTCGCCAATATCAACGGTATAGTCAAACAACTTGAAACCCTCACTTTCAAAGGTCAGTTCGTAAATGCCGGGCTCAGTAAAACAAAGCTCAGTTGCCACATCTTTTGTCTCACCTGCACGCACGCCAAAATCTATGGCCTCTACCATTCTTCCTGTTTGGGAATCTATAGCTTTCCACCAACCTTGGAAGTCTGATTCACCAGTATTTGTCACCTCGACATGTAGACAATGAACCAACTTTGCCCTGGATGCTCCTTCTATCCACTTCTTACCAAATACTAGATGCTCCGGACTGTTCGTCACATTGGCTCCCATCATCGGCATTGCGCTGACTATCAAGCCTACTATCCAACAAATCATCTTCTGTCTCATACCTCTTCTATTTTAGGTTATATATTTTTATCTTACTATCTTCCTGATCTTCCCACCACGGCGTTCAATATACACGGCATGCGCTTTGGCATTCTGCTGACGGACTCCCGAGACCGTCCAGATGTCAGAGGATCTATCACTTTCCATTTCATCACTTCTCACTTCTTTGATACCCAATGTGCCATTGTTGGCATTGCCAAACGTCCACTGCTCACCCAGTTCCTCTGGCCAGGAGGCATATTGAGGGGACTCATTCACACGGTCGTGACTACGGGCATACGCGAAGGCCTCGGCCATCGATACCTGTCCGTCACCGTCAGCGTCGGCAGTAATCGTATTCCCTTCCGTATCTGCTTCATTCACAGCACATGTCCAATGGTATACGAACTCATCGTATGGTCTGTCAGGACTCACCCATGACTGCTCATTGCCGCTACAAGCTGTTGCTATGACAAGGCCGTTACGCATGAGATTATCTATAAAACCGCCTGAGTAGCATTGTCCCATCAGGACGTTGATGGATGCCACTTGAAACAGGCCCAGCAGAGACCCCAGCGTATAGTCTTCCATTTTGTCATCGTTCCATAGCCAGATGAACGAATCCGACAGACGGTCTGTTGATCCGCCGTGGTCGACGATGAAAAGATACAGATGGTCGTCAGACGTCAGCCGCCTTGACATGTTAAGCATTACATTAACCAGCACCTCACGTGTGGCTGCATAGTCCACATCACTCTGTCCGTCGCCGTCCAAGTCGACTGGCGATGAGACGAAGCCTCTGCCGTCCTCCCTCAGCATATCATCCCCAGACAGACCGCCATCGCTCATCAGCACCGTGATGTTGCGTTTGGGAATATGGTAAGTCTGGCGCAGCGTACGATATAGGAAGGCACAGTCGTTCCAATAGCGCTCATGGTTGGTCAGACGGTTACGCCCGCCATTGACCAACACGGCATACAGGCGGCCGCGTTCAGCCCCCTGTACACTGATGGTAGCACCCTGCAACAATAGTATTGTCATCACGATGACAAGCAACAGCCTTCTCATTTTCTCTATCTGTTGATGCAAATGTAGTATTTTTTATCTACGCTCATTTATTTAGATAGAAAAAAGGCAAAAAGACTGCTTGCCTTTAACATCTTTTAAACAAAAAGATCGAAAACGAACGATCCGCAGTTGATAACCTCCTATGATTTCTTGGCTTTGAGCTGAAGGCGGATCTCACGTTTCTTGCGGAGATGGACCAAACGCTCCTGAGCATGACTACGGGAGAGGCGAAGTTCGACACCGTAGACGAGGCAGGCTGTGCCGAAGTAAGCGGCTGCCTGAATCCACAGGTAGCGAATCTCAGGCACCACGTCGCTAAGCACGCCTCCCATGGTGTTCATGCGGACAAAGGCACGAACGCCAAAGGTGCTGGGGAAAAGCCAGGACACGCCCTGCCAGAAGCCGGGAATGGCAGACTGGGGCCAACTGACACCCGTCATGAACAACAACGGCACGGAAATAAACACCACCAGCAGCATAACGTTTTCACGATAGTGGACCAGACAAGAAACGGTCATGCCAAAGAATACACAAGCGAGCAGATAGGGCAACATGAGTGCCAGCAGATCCTGCCAATGTACGAGTGCTATAAAAGAGAATAATCGCGGAACGACGATGGTAAGGTAGGCTGCCATGATAGCATAGACCATGAGATAGCAGAGGGCCTTGCCTGTGACGATGCGATAGATGCCGCCGTAGCAGCGGTTGATGGGCACGAGGTCGCTGTATCTGTTGCGTTCTCGGGCTGTACCTGCCGCCAGACCAATACCAAGAATGAGCGTTTGCTGTATGATAAGCATCAGCACGGCTGGTATGATGAAGTTGCCGTAGCCGCCAGCAGGATTAAAGATAGGCACGTCCTCGAAATCGAGCGGACGAGTTGTAATCAAATCTTCACGGGCCGTATAGTTACCAGAGACCTTACGCTGTATCTCTGCGCCCATAGCCTGGGTGACAGCCACTGAGGTCTGGTAGATGGCCTTATAAGCAAGCATGAGCGACATGTCGCAATAGACGCTGATGACGCCCTGTTGCATACGGTTCAGGTTGGTGGCGAAGTCGGCCGGTATCAGATAGACCCCCTTGGCGACCTGACGGCTGACAAGCGATTGTGCATCGTCGAGGTCAGCAGCATAGCACAACACGCGCACGTCAGGCGAGGCATCAACCATGCGGATGAACTGGCGCGACTGCTGGGAATGGGACTGGTCGACAATGACCACTGGCACCTCGCGCACCACCTCATTATTATATATCCATGAATAGAGCAGAGGATATACCAGAGGCACGATGACACAGAAGATAAGCACGCCCTCGTCATGGACTATCTGCTTTATCTCCTGACGCCACACGTAGGCGGCATCTTCAAGCCAAGCATATATTTTATGGAATATAGACATAGTGAAGCATTGCGTTTTTAATCTTGTAGACAACAAACCACGGCAGTAGGGTGAAACCTACAAGGGCCACGAGGTGGAACCAGGCATCAATGAGAGGGAAACCGTTGAAGACGGTAATCTGGTAGAGCATGTAATAGTGGCGCAGGGGGAAGAGCCACGTGAGCGCCTGTATCGGAGAGTCCATGCCCATCACCGGGAAGGCTGATCCTGCAAGCGAGAAGCTGAGCACTGCCCAGAGCGAGCAGATACTCATCGACATACGCAGCGAAGGAAGCAGTCCGAAGGCGAAGATTCCAAAGCCGACAGACCCAAACACCTCGAGCACGGAAAGCAGGATGATATATCCCCAGCCTCCTACATGAGGGAAATGGAGCACATGGTAGATATAAAACTCATAGAAGAAGATGAGTACGAGGAACACCAGGGCCTGGAGCAAGTATTTGCCGAGGATGGCGACGACGATATTGTTGTCAGCCTTCGCAAGCCACTCCTTTCCGCGTCCGAACTTCAGTTCCATGCCAAGGGAATAGGCTGAGATAAGAAACATAAAGAGCATCATCACGCCTGGCACAAGAACGGTGGAGAGGTAGGCATTATAGTTGGTCCATGGGTTGGCAATCTGGTGAAGGTCCACACGGATGGGCTGTAGGAAAGTCTGTATCTGCGCTGGTGTATAGCCTCGGGCACGCATTGAGGCCTGTCCGACGCCAGCTGAGCCCAGATTGGAGATGGTCTTCAAATCGCGCATCAGCAGCGATCCGGACATCACTGACGACATATTATAATAATAGGAGATCTTCGGACGGCGACTGGCCAGCAATTTGTCTGCTGTACCACGGGGAATGTAGAGGAAAGCATAGATCTCATTCTCCTGCATGGCACGACGGGCCTCCGCAACACTGGGGTATCGGGCCACGACACGAGAACTCTGGAAGGCATCGAGACGGCGGATGAGCGCACGCGAGGTGGACGAGTTGTCGAGGTCGACAATGCCCACGGGCATATCCTCTGGCAGTCCCTCATCCATCAGCGAGGTGAAGAACACCAGCGACAGCAGTGGGAACACCACCATGCTGAAAAAGTAAATGCGATTCACACGGAGGATCTTCCACTCACGTTTCGCAACCACCCAAATATGATAAAGATGTCTCGTCATGAACTCCTGTCTCCTGACTCCTGTCTCCTGACTCCTTACTACTTAATCACCAACGACATGCCTGGACGAAGACCGTCAAGTTTCTCTGTGGGACGGGCCTTCACCTCGAACGTCTTCAAGTCGTACTGGCCATTAGCCTTGGTGGCCTTCCACACGGCATAGGAGCCCTGGTCCTTCAGGTAGTAAACCTTCATCTTGATTTCCTTGTTGAAGGCGGGCACGAATGCACTGAACTCCGAACCTACCTGCATGCCGTTGAGCTGGTCTTCGCGGACGTTGAACGTGCCCCACATGTCATCCATCACAGAGATGGACATGATGGGAGAACCTGTACCGACGAGTTCGCCTACCTTCGGATAGATATCGCTGACCTCACCCTCCATCTGGGCCGTCTGAACAGTCTCGTGAATGTAGGAATTAACCTCGTTGACGGCTCCACGGGCGCGCCCCACTTGGGCTGCAGCTGCCAGTTTGTCTTCCATACGGGCACCATTGACTGCCATATCATACTGGCTCTGGGCTGCCTTCATCTGAGCCTCCATCGCCTTGTAGTTGGCAAACACCTCGTCACGCTTCTGTGCAGAAACGACACCTTCATCGAAGAGGCGCTGTATACGCTGATAGGACTTCTCGGCAATCTCATAGCCGGCCTTAGCCTGCTGGAGTACCGAGAAAGCACCCTGTATCTGTTCTTTACGGGCACCGTTCTGAGCCTTCAACTCAATGGCGGCAGCTGCACTCTCTGCACTGCGGGCCTGCTCCATCTTTGCACGCACCTCAGGGGCGTCGAGGATGGCGAGGGTATCGCCTACCTTCACATAGTCGCCCTCCTTAACTCGTATCTCGAGAATACGTCCAGGTACCTTGCTCGACACACGATACTCGGTAACCTCCACCTGACCCTGAATCACGTTGGGATCACGGTCGAGGGCCAGGAAACCGATAAGGGCCACGATAATCACTACTCCTATAAAACCTGCAACGGCGAGCAGGATGTTGTTATGTTGACTTTTTGCTGACATAATGCTATTGACTTTGAACTTTGAACTTTAAACTTTGAACTTTATGATTACTTCTATGCGGTAGCAAATTTTTCAATTTTCACTGTTCACTTTTCACTTATTCCAGGATTCCAAGTGACTTCTGGAGGTCTACCTGTGAGAGCTTCACATCGATCTCTGCGTCGATCTTCTGCGACTGTGCCTGGAGCCAAGCTGTCTGAGCCTCCATAACGGTGGTGGGGGTAATGACTCCCTCCTTAAATCCGAGGTTGGCAGTGCGCAGGTTCTCTTCGGCACGAGCGATACTGGCCTGGGCCATAGCGAGTTTTTTGTTGGCCTCGTTCACGCGGAAGGTATTCTGGTTCACCTGCAGCTCAATCTTCTCACGAGCCTCCTCAAGTTCAAGGCTGGCAATGCTGGTGGCTCCCTTCGAAGCACGTACCTTATACATGACGTCACCCCAGTTCCAGATAGGCACACGAACCAGAACACCCACATTCCAGAAGCCAGCGAACTTCTTCTCAAAGCCGTTGAACACGTTGGGGTTGCTGAAGGCATAGCCTCCGATGAGTGCCACCTGAGGCAGATTGCCTGCTTTGAGCAGGTTCGTGGCCTGACGGGAGAGGTCTACGGTATTCTGAAGCATCTTCAGCTCAGGGCGGAAGGCAACGGCCTTCTCAACGTCGAGTTGCGGCGTGACGGTCACCACGGCGATGTTTTCCTGATACTCATCAGCCAGCGTAATCTGCTCATCTACAGGGAGACCGCAGAGTTGGCAGAGGAGCATCTTCGACAGCACCAGTCCGTCGTTGACCTTTGTCACAGCCATTTCTGCCTCGTTGACCTTTACGCTCACGCTCAAACCATCGCTACGTGTGGCCACACCCTCCTCGATCATCTTCGTGACATCGCTGTCGAGTTTCTTGATGAGGTCAAGGTATCCCTCTGCAAGTTTCTTCTTATGCGTGAGTGACACCACCTGCCAATAGGCCTGGTCGATGTTATAGAGCGTGGCCTGACGCTTGGCCTCAGCGGAGTTGGCAGCGAGATCCTCAGTAATATCAGCCATCTTGTTCATGGCGATGATGGCACCACCGAGGAACACTGGTTGGAGCAGCATCACAGAACCAGCCCAAATATTTCGGGTGTCTGTGCGGAAGGCATCGACAATATTCTGGCCTTTTTCGTTCAACCGACCTGCCGTCTGAGTGAGACTCTGGTTCATCAGTGTCTGGATACCCTCCATAGAGATACCCATAGTCCCCAGCAGCCCGGCGATGTTCTGCATGGGCAACTGCGAGGTGACGTTGCTTAGGCCCTCCTGCACACCACCCACAAGGCTGGTACCGATATTTCCCAAGGCCGTCTTCTGACTCTCGTTGAGGATTGAGATCTCCTTGCTCGTGTGCTCGTAGGCACCGACGGCGCTGATATGCGGCAGATACTTGGTGCGCGCAGAACGGCGCACATTCTCTGCCACCTCCTGCTTAACCTTCGAGATGCGGATCTGCTTGTTATTGCGCAAGGCCATCTGTCGGCAGCTGTCGAGCGTCAGCAACCGCTGAGCACCCACAGGCAACGTCGTTCCCAAAAGCAATACAACACAAATTTTCTTTATCATACACCTATATTAATTAGTATTATGGTCGTTTATTTCTCATAATTGAATGTCCGTGAACCAATCATGTTGCCGTCGGCAAAGATGGACACACGATACTGTCCGGCCTCCAGTGATTGGGTGACAGGCCAATAGAGTGTCACTGGCGTTTCTTCACCCGTGTATTCGATGACCTTCTTCATAGAACACTCCAGCTGACGATTCTCGTAAGAAAAGGTACCACCTCCGCCAAGCACATTACCACCAGGGTTCTGGATACGCACGTAGATATCACGGTTGCCGTTGGAGGCTGTCACATTACGGGTGATGGTGAAGTTGACCTGCATCTTCATGCAGTCCTTCACCCTCTGTTTCTTCAGCACCCGGTCTTTCTTGTCGAGCAACAGCAACTGGATGCCTGTCGCATCGAGCTGTGCGGCTATGGCCACCTTCTCAGAAAGAGAGGCCTTCTCACTGCTCAGACCAGCTATCTGAGTGTTACGTTCCTGCAGCTCAGCATTCACACGAGTGTTCTCGCGCTTCAGATTCTCATTGAGACGGTTCAGCGAGTCGATCTGCATGACATATTCGCGCAATACGGCACGTACCGTGGCCAGTTCCTTCTTCAATCGGGCGATTTCGCGTGCATCAGTGGCTTTCACCTGTCGCAGTTCTTCGAGCAACTGCTGTGTACGCAACTGCTCCCGTGTAAGTTGGGCCACGATAGAGTCATTATTGATTTGAGTCTTCATCTCGCTATATTGCAAGGTGAAGCGCTCATATTCGTTTTCCATTTCCTGCTTGTCGAGGGCTGCCAGTTCCTGCATGTCCAGATTCTCCTGCTTCTGTTGCTGAAGGCTTAGGAAGAGATACACCAATCCTGCCACCAAAGCGGCAATCAGGATAGCCAACAATGTGAATATTTTCTTGTTCATTCGTATCGTTTCCTTTAAATCGAGTGCAAAATTAAGCATTTCTAACCAAATAACAAAGAATAATCCTAATTTCGAGCCTATCTCAATCGAAAATTTTAATATATTTACCGAATAATAGAACAATTTTAATAAATTGTTTGGTTGTTTCGTGGATTTATCATATTTTTGCAACATTATTTTAAAGATGATGCCTATGCGAAAGAACAGTTTCTTCTACAGGGTCATTGACCTTTACTACGACGGTTTCCGCTCGATGCGGCTTGGCCGTACACTATGGACAATTATCATCATCAAACTATTCATCATCTTCGTAGTACTGAAGCTATTCTTCTTCCCCAACTTCCTGAAACAACATGCCGAAGGCGACGAGGCGGGCTTCGTGGCAACAGAACTCACCCAACGCGCTGCTGAATAAACGTGTAAACAGAAAAATCCTAAATCGTAAATATAATCGTTATGCTACAAAATCTGTTATTAAACATTGATGCCGGAACCATCGACTGGTCGAGAGCGCAGTTCGCCCTCACGGCAATCTATCACTGGCTCTTCGTGCCCCTGACCCTCGGACTGGCGGTCATCATGGGCATTATAGAGACGAATTATTATCGCACCCTAAAAGCAATAAGCAAGGGTAACGGCGACAAATCTGTCGCCGAATTCTGGAAAGATGCCGCCAAGTTCTGGCAGAAACTCTTCGGAGTGAACTTCGCCATGGGTGTCGCCACAGGTATCATCCTCGAGTTCGAGTTTGGTACGAACTGGAGCAATTACTCCTGGTTCGTAGGGGATATCTTCGGAGCACCGTTGGCTGTCGAGGGTATCGTGGCATTCTTTATGGAGTCGACCTTCGTGGCCGTGATGTTCTTCGGCTGGAAAAAAGTGTCACCTGGTTTCCACCTCGCCTCAACCTGGCTGACGGGTTTAGGTGCGACCATCTCCGCTTGGTGGATTCTGGTGGCTAACGCCTGGATGCAGTATCCTGTGGGTTGTGAGTTCAACCCTGGCACCATGCGCAATGAGATGGTCAGTTTTGCGGAGGTAGCCCTCTCGCCGTTTGCCGTATCGAAGTTCTTCCACACCGTCACCTCGGCCTGGATTATCGGTGCCATCTTCTGTGTAGGTGTGTGCAGCTGGTATCTGCTGAAGAAGCGCCACACGAAACTCGCCATCGAAAGCATGAAGATCGGTGCGATGGTTGGACTGATCGCCTGTCTGCTAACTTTGGCCACAGGCCATAAATCAGCTCAAGACGTAGCCGAGGTACAGCCGATGAAACTCGCCGCTATGGAAGCACTCTATAATGGTGGTACAGACATCGGACTGACAGCCGTGGCATGGGTGAATCCCTTCTGCCAGCCTGACTATCAGAACGAGGCCGAGCCTCCCCTGAAGCTGGAGATGCCTTATGCCCTGTCGTTCATGGCCACTAATGACATCCACGGCTACGTGCCTGGTATCAATGATATCCTCAACGGTTACACCACACCCGACGGCAAGGTGGAGCCCCCCATCGATGAGAAGATTGAACGTGGCAAAAAAGCCATCGAGGCTCTGGCTGGCTACAGGGCTGCCAAGTTCGGTTCCAGTGATGACGGATCGGCAGCAGCCGCCCACCTGAAGGTACTAAAGGAGAACATGAAGTATTTCGGCTACGGCTATATCAAGGACAAGAACGACATCGTGCCCTACATCCCCGTCAACTTCTGGGCTTTCCGCATCATGGTCGGACTGGGCTGTCTGTTCATCCTCTTCTTCTTACTGATTGTGATACTGACCTATCGGATACCGTTCATATCTGTGTTCACCCGCAGACTGCTTGCTGCCGTAGGACTGCTGCCAGAGACTGAGGCCGACTGCTATGCCGTCACCAACCTCCCCGCATGGCATTACTGGCTGGCCATCATCCTGATTCCCCTGGCCTATATCGGCTCTGAGTGCGGATGGCTTGTGGCAGAGTTCGGACGCCAGCCCTGGACCATTCAGGACATGCTGCCCACATGGGCGGCCGTCAGCGACCTGAACTCAGGCAGCGTAGCCCTCACGTTCTTCCTCTTCCTGATTCTCTTCTCCACCATGCTCGCCGTAGAGATTAGCATCCTATTGAAGCAAATCCAGAAAGGTCCAGACAGAGAATGATTTTTAAACAACGAATTAAAACGAATTAAACGAACTAATACTGTGCGCAGCCAATTCGTGAAATTCGTGATATTCGTTGTAGAAAAGTAATAAAAAAGTATTAGTAATATGTCGTACGAATTCTTACAGCACTATTGGTGCTTCATAGTATCGCTTTTAGGAGCGTTATTAGTATTTCTGTTGTTTGTTCAGGGAGCCAACTCCGTAGCCCGTTCCCTGGGATATACAGAAGAGGGACGCAGACTCGTCTATAACTCCACAGGTCGCAAATGGGAGTTCACCTTCACCACCCTCGTCACCTTCGGAGGAGCGTTCTTCGCCTCCTTCCCACTGTTCTACTCCACGAGTTTCGGCGGGGCCTACTGGCTCTGGATGATCATTCTATTCACATTTGTGCTACAGGCCGTCAGCTATGAGTTCCAGAACAAAATCGGCAACCTGTTGGGGCCGAAGACGTTCCAGTTCTTCCTTACCCTGAACGGTATCGTGGGGCCGCTGCTTCTGGGCGGTGCCGTAGCCACCTTCTTCGAGGGTTCCAACTTCATCGTAGAGAAGAACAACCTCGTTGACATCACAGCCCTCACACCAGTCATCAGCCGCTGGGCAAATGCGTCCCACGGACTCGACGCCCTGCTCAACCCCTGGGTGCTTGTCTTAGGCTTTGCCGTAGTGTTTCTGGCTCGCGTGCTGGGAATCCTCTATGTGATGAACAATGTGAACGACGAGGATATCCGCTCTCGTGGCAGTGTCCGTCTGATAGGTTCAGCCGTGCCCTTCCTCGTGTTCTTCGTGGCCTATGTCATCCATCTGCTGCTGAAGGAGGGCTACGCCGTCGACGATATGGGACGTATCTATATGGAACCATACAAATATTTCAACAATTTCATTGAGATGTGGTATCTGCTCATTGTGTTCCTGATTGGTGTAGTGCTCGTGCTCTTCGGCATCGGCAAAACCATTCTGAAGAAAGACTACAACGGCGGCATCTGGCCTGCCGGCATCGGCACAGTGCTTGCGGTTCTCGCTCTGCTGCTCTGCTCGGCCTGGAACAACACGGCCTATTATCCCTCCACTGCCGACCTCCAGTCATCGCTGACCATCCAGAACTCCTGCTCGAGTGAGTTCACGCTCACCACGATGTTCTACGTGTCTCTTCTCGTGCCTTTCGTCCTGGCCTATATCGTTTATGCCTGGCGCGCCATCGACAAGAAAAAACTCGACAAAGAGGAGATCAAAACCGACCACGCCTACTAACAATAATCCCTCGTCTGTATGGACGGGGGATTACTCTTTAATCTGCAAACATATTGCGGAACTTAAGCTTGGGCTTTACCTTCATTTTGTGCATCTCGGTGGTATTAGTGAAAGAGAATTCCACCATGAGATCTGTCAGACTGCCTTTCAACGTGATATTGCCGTCGGCCACAGCACCGTCGCTATCGATGTTGGCCAGGATGTTCTTAAGCGGGAGTTTCCTGTATTCCACCTTGCGAATGTCTGCCGTCACCTTACCAATAGGCAGTTTTCCACCCTTTTCCTTACGTATTTCCGCTGTGCGTTTCTTCGAATAGTCGATGCTGAAGGTAGCCGAACAGTCGATATTGCCGATTCTCTTCAGTTCGAAGAGTTCACCCAGTTTCAGCATGTTGGTATTGGCATTACCCGTCAGATAATGGGTATTACCATCAAGTTGGAAATCAAAGTCGATATCGCCCTTCTCCGTATTGAGTACACCCCTGAACTGTTCTTTTCGCCAAAGGATGTCGAAACTGCCATGATACTTTATGACGCCCAATGCATAGACCTGATACATCATGTACTTTTTCACCGTAAACTGGTTGATGATCTTATCCTTGATGCCAGGCTTGGCCACCATGTCGTGTACGTCGAAATGGAGTGTGAAATCACGGCCTTTGTCCAGATTGCGCATGATGCCTGTAGCGTTGACAACAAACTTATTGTCATCGGTGTTCACATGTATGCCCCGGAAAGTCATCCCTTTATTAGTCCCACTAAGGTTTACCCTCAGGTTCAATGGGATGGAGAACTTCTTCAACACTGGTGCGAAGGGCTTTGAGATATCCTTCAGCATGACACGGGCAGTAATACTGTCGGCTCGATATTGCAATGACGTTCCCTTCTTCTTGTCGGGTAACACAATCTCTCCCTCGGGTACAGTAATCTTTGTGGATGCCTGCTGGATCATGAGGTCTGACAGATGTACTCGCTTGCCACTGACGGCAATATCGGTCGTCACATCTTTAAAGTCTATGCCCGTCACAGAATCACTGACACAGCATTTGGCGAGACTTGCGCTCAACGTGTCTTTCCCGTAGTGCAGTATGTCGATGCTCATGTCGGCAGTAACATCCAGATGCCCCCTGTCGTAGGCTCCACGATGGGGCCTGTTCGTATTACGACGGGGCTTATGGTTATCGCTGATGATCCTCAAGCCCTTTATGTCCACACGCTTCTTTCCGTCATCATCCATTGTGGCTGTCACCATACCTGTATCAAAGTGCCAGGCGATAGTGTCTTTCTTCATATGTTTCGTCACATCCGTCTGCAGATGATGGGCCGTCAGCTTGTGCTTCCCTCGCCAGAAACTGTAAATAGCCTGCTCAAGCTGGAATTGCTCATCGTTATACTTGACGTTAAGGTGTTTCAAAAGCGCATGTCTCAAGTCCAGTTGAAAGGTCGTACTTTTCTTTTTCTTCTTGTCTTTCTTGGTGGCATCGAGGATGAACTGGTAGTTCGCAGGTCCCTCTTCCGGCTGCACGACCAGCACATCAACATCGCTCACGCTGAATTCCTTAAGCACAACCCTACCACGCAGGAGCGGCAGCAGACGCAGGTTTCCCCATATCTCCTTCACTCTCAGCATGTCGCGACCTTGCTGATCCTTCAGTACAACATCGTTGATAGATGCACGCTGTCCCAACAGATTGATATCGACATGGCCTATTTGTACCTCTGCGTTGAGTTCCTTCTTGATGGCATCGGTGGCCAATCCGATAATCTTATTCTGCACATAGCTGCTGTTACTGATAATAATCGTCGCCAACAATAGTACGACGGCTACGACACCCAGCACCTTCAGCGTGTAAACAAGAGTCTTTCTTGCTTTCATATCCTTTTATCCACGATTGTGCGGACAAAGATACAACAAATTCTCAAGACCACAAAGTTTTTTGCTGTTTTCTTTGTTTATCGCAGGGCGCGCATGGCATTCAGGACTGCAAGTACGGTGACACCGACGTCGGCAAAGACAGCCATCCACATCGTAGCGACACCGAGGGATGCGAGGATGAGTACGGCTACCTTCACACCAATGGCAAACCAGACATTCTGACGGGCTATGGACAATGTACGACGGGCAATACGTATGGCGAGGGCTATCTTCGAGGGCTTGTCATCCATCAGCACCACGTCGGCAGCCTCTATGGCAGCATCACTACCCAGACCTCCCATCGCTATGCCAACGTCGGCACGGGCGAGCACTGGAGCATCGTTGATACCGTCGCCCACGAAGGCAACGGAAGATTTACGATTTTCGGATTTACGATTTACGATTTGGCTGCGCACGGAGTCTGCTGCTGGAGTATTCAATCGTAAATCGTAATTTTGTAAATCGTCAATATACTTGACTTTGTCCGCCGGCAACAGTTCTGCGTGGTATTCAGAAAGACCAAGTTCCTTTGCCACATGGTCTGCCACCTCCTTGCGGTCGCCAGTGAGCATAACAGTCCTGGTGACACCAAGTTCATTCAGACTGGCAATGGCTTCTGAACTGTCGTCCTTGACCTTATCGTTGATGACGATATGCCCGGCATATTCGCCATCGATAGCCACATGGATAATGGTGCCGATATGATGACAGTCATGCCACTTCGCGCCAATGCTTTCCATCATCTTCGTGTTGCCTACACATACAATCTGGCGCCCGACCTTTGCACGGATACCATGACCGGCTATTTCCTCCACATCGCTCACCACACAACCATCCGTAGCCTCATCAGGGAAGGCATCCCGCAATGCGGCTCCTATCGGATGAGTGGAGAAATGCTCTACGTGAGCAGCAAGATGAAGAAGTTGATGCTCATCACAAGTATCAGGATGTACGGCCGTCACAGCGAACTGTCCGTGTGTCAGCGTACCAGTCTTGTCAAATACCACCATAGACACCTTCGACAGCACGTCCATATAGTTGGCTCCCTTGATGAGAATTCCCTTACGCGAGGCTCCTCCGATACCGCCAAAGAACGTCAGCGGCACACTGATGACCAAGGCACAGGGACAACTGACCACGAGGAACATCAACGCCCGATAGAGCCATGTTGCGAAATGACCACCAAAAAGCGTTGGGATAACGGCCAGCGCAAGAGCCATAAACACCACGACTGGCGTATAGACACGGGCGAAGCGGGTGATGAAGGCTTCGCTCTGCGACTTATGCTCCCCTGCATGCTCCACAAGACTGACGATCTTTGAGACAGTACTCTCGCCAAAGGCTTTCGTGGTACGCACCCTGATAACACCAGACTGGTTGACACAGCCGGAAATGACCTCATCGCCCACATTGACATCGCGAGGCATCGTCTCACCTGTCAGTGCCACCGTATTCAACGAGGTCGTTCCCTCGATGACCACACCATCCAGCGGCACCTTCTCACCAGGACGGATCACGATGACAGAGCCGACGGTTACTTGATCAGGAGCGACGTCCTGACTCTCTGTATCCTTGTCTCCCTGACTCCTTTCCAAATGCGCAACATCTGGTCTGATATCCATCAAATGGGCAATACTGTCACGGCTCTTTCCTTCGGCATAACCCTCAAAGAGTTCTCCCACCTGAAAGAAAAGCATCACGAAGACGGCCTCAGGAAACTCTGTCTCTGCGCCAGGCAGAAAGCCTATACAGAGGGCACCGATGGTAGCTATTGACATCAGGAAATGCTCATTGAAGGCATCACCATGAGTGATTCCTTCCCAGGCCTCATGCAATGTCTCGTGGCCAATTAATAAATAAGGTACAAGGTAAACAAGGAGCAGTTGCCACTTTGTTAGTTGAGAGTTGTGCTCAATGAGAACGGCGATGACGAGCAAGACAACGGTGGCGATGATGAGCCAGAGTTGTTTCTTCAGCGAATGCTCATGGAGATGATGTTCATGCGCCTCATGGTCATGATGGTGCTCGTGACGGTGCTCTTGCGAACAGGTGTCGCAGTGGTGATGATGTTCATGTAAATGTGCCATATCTTTGCATTTTTATTACTTTTCGGATGCAAAGGTACGGCACATTACGTGCAACTTGGTTGCAAACTACTTATAACACTCGAAAATCTGGTCTACGGTCTGCTTCGGCAACTTCTTAGTAAAGAGACTCACCAGCCAGACCACCGGGAAGCCACCCACCATGGCGATGGCACCACAGTTGATCGGATTAATCGGGTTACCAACCAGCATGTTGATGACGGTCAGTCCCACACCCCAGATGAAGCAAGCCCATACAGAAGCCGTCGTGACATTCTTAGAATAGAGTCCCAGCATGAACGGAGCGAGGAAAGCACCAGCCAGAGCACCCCACGAGATACCCATGAGCTGGGCAATGAACGTCGGGGGATTCAGTGCGATGAGCAGTGAGATGACAATGAAGAACATGATCAGCACACGCATCACCACCACTTTACGACGTTCAATCTTCTCTGCCACAATGTCATCGATGGTACCATCCTCCACCTCACCTGGCAACGACTTCTTGTCGCGATAAATCAAGTCGAGAGTCATGGTAGAACTGGAGGTCAGCACCAGTGAGGCCAGCGTCGACATCGAAGCACTCAGCACCAGAAGCACCACGAGTGCGATCAGTACGTCAGGCAATGTGACGAGCATGGCAGGCACGATGGAGTCGAAGGCTATCTTGCCATTGGCTCCAATCACAGGCTCATACAGACGGCCGAAACCGCCGAGGAAATAGCAGCCGCCAGCCACGATGAAGGCGAAGATGGTTGAGATGACGGTACCACGCTTGATGGCGCTCTCGTCGGTAATCGAGTAGAACTTACCAACCATCTGCGGCAGTCCCATCGTACCGAGTGAGGTCAGGATGACCACGCCCAGCAGTCCCCAGGGATCAGGACCGAACAACGAGGCAAAACCGCCATTCACAGACGGATCTGCATCAGAAGGGATCACTGCCAACTTATCCACTGCGGCGGCCAGACCACCCTGGGCATTCAGCACAGCGAGGATGACGGCCACGATGCCGAAGAGCATGATAATACCCTGGATAAAGTCGTTCATGGCCGTAGCCTTATAGCCGCCGATAATCACATAGACGGCCGTCAGGATCGACATAATCACCACGCAGTACTCATAGGGAATCTCGAAGCCCATCTCGAAGAGTCGTGAAATACCACTATACACACCTGCGGTATAGGGAATCAAAAAGACGAAGGCGATGATAGAGGCAACCACACGCAACCCCTGATCGTTGAAACGGGTTCCGAAGAAGTCGGGCATCGTACGACTCTCGATGTGCTGTGTCATCAACTTCGTACGACGGCCAAGGATAATCCATGCCAAAAGAGAACCGATGATAGCATTGCCGATACCGATCCATGCGGACGACATACCATATTTCCAACCGAACTGTCCGGCGTAGCCCACAAAGACCACAGCCGAGAAATAACTTGTTCCGAAGGCGAAGGCCGTCAGCCACGGACCGACAGCACGACCACCCAAAACGAAACCGTCAACACTACTGGCCTGTTTACGGGAATACAACCCCACACCTACCATCACGACCAGGAAAATGATGGTCAGAAGAACTTTTAAGATCATTTCGATATTACGTTATTCCGATATTCCGTTATTACGATATCACGTTATTACGATATCCCGATTTCATTAAAACGCCACTTGTACTTGTCCCTGAAGCCAATTGTAGTCTTTGCCGAGGTTGTCGCCAAGCAGACAACGGGTGTACTGCAGCTGCAGACGACATTTCTTATAGAACCAGTACTGCAGGCCGATGGTCAGGTTCGTCTGATCCCAGCCGTCCACAGTCGTATTACGGTCAAAGGTCTCCGCACTTGCCACGAGGTCGAGGGCATCCACCAGAGGAATGGCCGATGTCACATAACCACCCATACTGCCTACCTCACCGTCTTTTCCTCCGAGCCACTCGGCACGTACACTGGCAGGACGGGCCTCCTTATATTTACTCCCCGTATAGGGAGCCGTCTTATACTCGGCACCCACCGAATAGCGGTTGCGTTTATAGTTGTCGCCTACCTGAATGTCAGGGTTCCATGCGGCCGTACCCACGGCACAGCCAGTGCCCAGATAGCCAGAACCCACGATGCGGAAGCCGTCGAAGGGACGCAGCTCCAGTTTAGCGATAAAGTCTTTCTGATTGTTAAGGTCTTTGCGGTTGATACCTTGTCCGCTCATCAAAGCCAACTCGTAGTGAATCAGTCCATTTGCCAGGTCACCATAGACCTCCAGACCCATGTCACGGCCATAGTTCACGCCGTTCAATGGGTCGGGCCCCTCACCGGCCAGATAAAGCACGGCCTGCGAATAGACGTCGATCAGTTCCAACTGGGTCGGCGACATTGGGTTCTCCATCGAATAGGAGTGTTTGAACTGTCCCAGACGGACAGTCATCTCATTGTTCTTCGAGAGTCTGTAGTCGGTGTAGAATTCCTGAACCACGCTTGAGAAGTCGTGCATAAACATAAACGACCAGCGGTCAGTGATACGTGCTTTAGCCCATAGCAGCGTGCGTTTAAGGTTGTAACTGTTGGTTGCTTTTCCGTCGGGATTCTGATAAGACCAGCCTCCCTGGGCATAACCGTTGAATGTGATACGACTCGTGAAATCCTTCAACCAGTCTGGTTCACTACTCTGTAGCTGTTGCCCCATAGCGGCAACACTACTGAACACTGCCAGCATCACCGCCAGTGTCCTCACTTTGCAAGTTTTACGTTTCATTTCTTCATTGTTTGTGAATTAATTCAGTTCTTGCGGGCGCAAAATTACAACAAATTCCACAAACAAACGAATAAAAAGAAAGAAATCTGCAACAAATCTTATCAGATTGTAAGAGATTACGGGCTAATGATTGACAACAAGGCGACCATTATGAATAAATAGTCCTTTCTGTTGCGGCTCCTTGATACGCACCCCCTGCAGCGTGTACCACCCCGAGTCCGACCTACTCTCTTCTGCCTTCTGTCTAATGATTCCCGTCCATCCGTCGCCATTGAGGGGAATGGTGGTATTGAGGTCATCAGCAATGCTTTCCCTTTCAGGATTGCCATAATTGCTCTTATCTTCCAACATACTGTTAACCATCTGCGACAGTTCGTCGAACGTCACCTCATAGGCATCAAGGAATGCATTAATCTGCGCATCTTCTTTCATCCAGGGCAGATAATCCTCATATATATCCAAGAACTCCTGCTTTCTGGGGTTCACAGGTTCATTGCCAGCCACATGAACCTTGAAGATATCCGCAAACAGTTCCGCCACCTCTTTATTGTGAGTTCTGTCATAAACGAGGTTCATCAGCCCTTCCTTCATCTTTTCCTCTGATATAGCAGCGAAATTGTCCACCCCCGGCAGTTCCGTAATATAACGTGTCTGTATGTGCAAAGTGGCATCATCGTCATTGATGGTTAAAATGCGGTATGGGTTAGGATAGGCGGCACAGGTGGCGGTACAGATGTCATGGATGGTGCGTGTCATGTCGCCATTGGCATCCTTTGCAATATCAGAGGCGTGCACATGTCCGGAAAGCACGACGGGCACTCCTGCATTAGCCAGGCTGTTGCGTATATAACTATAACTATGGTAGAAGTAGATACCTTCATAATTCTTCATGCCCATTTTTACGACGTAGGAAGAACTGAATTTATCAGCATTGGTGACATGCGGGATTAGTGTGTGGTGCATCATCACAATCACTATTTTGCCTGCAACAGTGGCTTCTCTGGCACGTTCACTCACCCAGCCGAGTGTTGTATCCGAAATCACACCGTTCAAAGGATCGTTGTCGTGGCCAGTGTCAATACCGATAATCACCAGTCCGTCCACAGGCTCGCAACACCATGTCAGCGTTGAACTCTCCCGCTGTACATCCTGACCATATCCGAAGTCCTTATACATTTCTGCAAACTGGCTTGTAGTGATGACCTCTGCGTCGTACAACTCCGTATCATCGAAATAGTAGGCATCCAACGTGCCCATATCGTGATTGCCAGGTATCACAAGTGCCTTGATGCCAGCATCTTTCAGCTCCGTCAGTTTCTTGACCACATACTGATGACTGAGCAACTCACCGTCCTTGGTCAGGTCGCCGGAGATCAGAAACAAATCGGGTTTCTCCCGCATGGCAGTCGCAATGACCTCGTCGAAGATCATACGGCTATATTCGTTCAGTTTCCTATCGAACTTGATGGCATTATACCATGCCTCACCTTCTGAGATAAGCAGTCCGGGGCCCATCACATGCGGATCGGAAATCACCATGATCTTCGTCTTTGCCGCTGTCGTAAGCAGTGAGAATTGTATCATAAAAACCAGCGACAGAATCCTGTTCCACCACCGCATTCCTATCATATTACACATATACCTAATCATTTTTCAGTTTGCAAAGATACGAATTTAGATGGCAAAAGAACGAAATAATTGTGAAATATTAATTGTGAATAAAGTTTTTTTTGTATTTTTGCACGGAATTACCGACAAGTGTATCAAAACAAACAACAAACCATTAAGAACGCATGATTGTCTGCATAGCAGAGAAGCCCAGTGTGGCAAGGGATATCGCACGGATTATCGGGGCGACGAGTTCACACGATGGGTATATGGAAGGAAACGGTTATCAGGTGACCTGGACGTTTGGTCATCTGTGTACCCTGAAGGAGCCTGGCGACTACACGCCGGCCTGGAAGCCGTGGGCACTGACGCAGTTGCCGATGGTGCCGCCTCGCTTCGGCATCAAACTCATCGAGGACAACGGCATCAAGAAACAGTTTGCCATCATCGAACGACTGATGCAGTCGGCCGACGGCATCGTGAACTGCGGTGACGCCGGACAGGAGGGTGAGCTCATCCAGCGCTGGGTGATGCAGAAAGCACAGGCAAAGTGTCCAGTGAAGCGCTTATGGATATCGTCGATGACCGACGAGGCCATCCGCGAGGGCTTTGCCTCGCTGAAAGATCAGAACGACTATCAGCCGCTCTACCTGGCTGGTCTCTCCCGTGCCATCGGCGACTGGCTTCTGGGCATGAACGCCACACGACTCTACACGCTGAAGTACGGCCAGAACCGTCAGGTGCTCTCCATCGGTCGTGTGCAGACCCCTACCCTCGCCCTCATCGTAAATCGTCAGAAAGAGATTGAGAACTTCAAACCCGAACCTTATTGGGTATTGGCGACTGTCTATCGCGATACGACATTCACGGCCACTAAAGGGAAATTCACCTCGAAGGAAGAGGGCGAAAAAGCCTTTGCCCTCATCGAAGGCAAGCCCTTCACAGTGACAAAGGTTGAGAAAAAGGAGGGCAAGGAACAGCCACCCATGCTCTACGACCTCACATCCCTACAGGTGGACTGTAACCGCAAGTTCAACTATTCCGCAGAGATGACGCTGAACCTGATACAGAGCCTCTATGAGAAGAAGTTCACCACCTATCCCCGTGTGGACACGCAATACCTCTCTGACGACATCTATCCCAAGTGTCCGCAGACGATGAACGGCCTGTACCAGATAAAGTTCGGAGGAATAGCCCCCTACGCCGAACTGATAAAACCCATCGGCGGCAAGCCGTTGAAAAAGACCAAGCGCGTCTTCGACACCTCTAAGGTGACCGACCACCACGCCATCATCCCTACAGGTGTCATCCCCCAGAACCTCAGCGATGCCGAGCGAAACGTTTTCGATCTCGTAGCACGCCGCTTCATCGCAGTCTTCCTCCCCGACTGCAGATTCTCCACAACAACCGTGTTGGGAGAAGTCACTAGTAATCCTAGTCAAACTAGCAACACTAGTCAAACTAGCAAAACTAGCAAAACTAGTCCGACTAGCGAGACTAGCATAGAATTCAAGGTAACCGGCAAGGAGATCATCGATCCAGGCTGGCGCATCGTATTAGGCAAGGAGAAACCCAAGGCCGATGAAGACGAGCAGAAGAAAGAGGACGATGAGGAGCGCACCCTGCCCACTTTTGTCAAAGGGGAATCGGGCGACCACAAGCCGACGCTGACAGAGAAATGGACCACACCCCCACCCTATTACAATGAGGCCTCTCTGCTCCGTGCCATGGAGACGGCAGGCAAGTTCGTGGAGGACGAGACCCTCCGTGCCGCCATGAAGGAAAACGGCATCGGCCGTCCTTCAAGTCGCGCCAGTATCATTGAGACACTCTTCAAGCGCCATTATATCAAACGCGACCGCAAACGCCTCATCGCCACTCCGACAGGCATCGAACTGATCGACCTCATCCGCGAGGAACTGCTGAAGAGTTGTGAACTGACGGGTATCTGGGAAAAGAAACTGCGCGATATAGAGCACCAGAAGTACGACGCCGGACAGTTCATCGAGGAACTGAAGCAACAGGTGGCCAGCATCGTGCAGGAGGTGATGAGTGACACAAGTAACCGAAGGGTGACCGTACTCACTGACGCAGAACTGAAAAAACTAAAGTCACCACCCAAAAAGCAATAAAACGGAAAGCATATCGTTATTAATAAGGTATGCGAAGACTACACGCCATCATAACGATTGCCATTTCGGCCCTGCTGCTCATCAGCTGTGGGGCTGATCAGGCTATGAAGAAAGGTGACAAGTTCTACGCACTGGGAGAGTACTACGATGCCGCCGTACAATACAAGAAGGCCTACACCCAGACGCCAAACAAACAGAGGGCCTTGAAAGGACAGCGTGCACTGAAAGTGGCCGACTGTTACCGTCGCATACATTTCACCAGCAAGGCTATCACCGCCTATCAGAATGCTGTTCGCTACAAACAGGATGACTCGCTGACCCATTTCTACCTCGGCCAGCTGCAGATGAGAAACGGCAACTACCGCGAGGCGGAGAAGCAGTTCCAAATGGCTATCGACTCACTGCCCATAGATGATCCCCATCGGCAGATTGCGAAAAACAGTCTGACGGCTGCACGACAGGCACCGCAATGGAAGAAGGATGGCTCGGCATACACCGTGAAGCGCATGGATCTCTTCAACTCGCGCCGTGCCGAATACTCCCCTATGCTCAACGGCGAGGATAACGACCAGCTCTTTTTCTCCTCCACCCGTAATCAGGCACAGGGTGACGAATACAGCGGCATCACCGGCTCGAAGAATGCCGACATCTTCTGGGCACAGAAGGATGACAAAGGCAAATGGGGTAAGCCTCAGACCATCGACTCAGAACTGAACTCCGTCCTCGACGAAGGGGCGTGCTGCTTCTCGCCTGACGGGAAGACGATGTATCTGACACAGTGCAAGACCGACCCCAACTATCCTCGATATGCCACCATCGCCGTGTCCAACCGCAGTGATGCCGCATGGAGCAAGCCTGTGGAACTGATCCTCTCTAAAGACACCCTCTCGAGTTTTGCCCATCCTGCGGTCTCTCCCGACGGTGAATGGCTCTATTTCGTCAGTGACATGCCTGGCGGTATGGGAGGATTTGACATCTGGCGCTGTCGCCTGCTCAGCAACAACCAGCCGGGCAGCATAGAGAACCTTGGCGAGCCCATCAACACCCCTGGCGACGAGATGTTCCCGACATTCCGTCCCAATGGCGACCTCTATTTCTCTTCCGACGGTCATCCCGGTCTCGGTGGACTTGATATTTTCATTGCCAAACCCAACAACAAAGATTTATTAACGACAACTGAAACAACCAAAACAACTCTATCCGCCTTTGGCGGAGGGACTCTCGCCAGTGGCGAGGAGAAAAAGTTGTCCAAGTTGTCTGAGTTGTCGTTAAAAATAGAGCACCCCGGCGTTCCGCTGAACTCCCAGGGCGACGACTTCGGAATGACCTTCGAGGGAAAGCGTAACCAAGGCTATTTCTGTTCCAACCGTGGCGACACAAAAGGCTATGACCACATCTATAGCTTCTATAACCCTGAGATCGTTCAGACGGTAAGGGGTTGGGTTTACGAACAGGACGGCTACGAACTGCCTGCGGCACAGGTGTATATGGTAGGTAACGACGGTACGAACCTGAAACTGAGCGTCAGGGGCGACGGTTCCTTCACTCAGGAGATCAAGCCCGGCGTTGACTACGTGTTTCTCGCCACCTGCAAGGGATTCCTGAATCATCAGGAACAACTGCGTGCTGAGCCTGTCACCAAGTCAGAAGAATACGTGCTACAGTTCCCCTTGGCCAACATCTCTGCACCCGTACTGATCGAGAACATCTTCTTCGACTTCGACAAGGCCACGCTCCGTCCGGAGTCAGCCGCCGCCCTCGACAAGCTGGTGGTGATGATGAACGAGAATCCTAACATCACCATCGAACTCTCCTCACACACCGACTATAAAGGTTCCGACCAGTACAACGAGGGACTCTCCCAGCGACGTGCCGAGAGTGTGGTGAGCTATCTGATTGAACATGGCGTCCCTTCAGACCGTCTTACCCCAAAGGGCTATGGTGAAGGCAAGCCCAAGACCATCAAACGTAAGGTGGCAGAAAGATATGCGTTCCTCAAGGAGGGTGATGTGCTGACAGAAGAATACATCACCAAGCTTCCCGAGGAACAGCAGGAACAGTGCAACCAGTTGAACCGTCGCACTGAGTTTATAGTATTGAGGACAACTTATGGGCTGTTCGATACGGAAGGTAAACTAATACAAAAGCCACAACCAAAAGAGCCACGACAGGATTCAGATTCAGATCAGCCGTCGGAGCTGTGGTAAGCAGCACCTCAAGACTCGTAAGGGCTGTCGACACCAGCACCATGATGCTCGCCTTCAGGCTCTCCCATCCGCCAAAGACGAAGAACAGAGCAAGAGCCACTGCCACGCAGAACAACGTCCAGAGTAGCGATAACCTGCGATTGACAGCCGACGGTTGCAGTTCCCGCTCAGCGATCCGGGCCATCACCTTTTCGGTGAAGCCGTTGTCTTCAATCTGCTGCTGGGCAGCCTGCTTGAAGAAATCCTCTATCATGATATTGTCTTTATCGGTCATATCCGTTTTCTTTTAAATAGTTAGCCATTTTTTCTTTTCCTCTCTTCAGGTGCGACTTGATGGTGTTCTCAGGAATACCTGTAATCTTGCTGATCTGCTCGATAGGATAGCCGTCGATAAGTTGCAGCGTGACACATGTCCGTTCGCTAGGCTTCAAGAGGGCAAGTGCCGCATAGACATCCATCTTCAGGTTAGAGTCGACCGACGGTGATGACATCCTGACGGCAGCGGAAGCGTCGATGTCATCCGTCTGCTTCCGGGCCCGCACACTGTCATAGAAAACATTGTATGCAATACGCATCAGCCAGGTGGAGAAGCTCGACATCCCACGGAACTTCGTGATGTTCACATAGGCCTTGATGAAGGTCTCCTGTGCCAGATCGTCACTCAGTTGCTCGTCGCCCATCGTCTGGTTCAGGAAGAACCGGCGCACAGGTGACTGATACTTCCTGACAAGTTGGTCAAACGCCTTCTTGTTATGGAATACCGCCACCTGCGTCACGAGTGCTATGTCACTGAACTCTGCCACCCCTTTTTACTTTTTACCTTTCCAGCAGATTCCTCTCCGGCATCACGATCCACAGCACGATGTAGAAGATCAGTCCACAGAAAGCTGTAAAGAGTGTGAGGAAAGCATATGCTATACGCACCATAACGGGATCAAAATCGAAATACTCTGCAAGTCCGCCGCAGACACCTGCGAACACTCTGTCGTTAGAGCGCATTAATCTCTTGTTCATAGTTCTGAATGGTTTGAATTGTTACTGTTGTTGTTCAAATTATTATCACACATAGAGTCGTTTCTCGGTTGGTCTGACCGTCTGGCGATGAACACCTTACCCAGACCGATGAAGAATACGAGTGCACCGATTCCGAAGCCAATCTTTCCAGCCACGATGCCGAGGAAGATGGCCAGACCCACACCGAGGAATATCTGACGCATGCCACTCTGGTAGTCGTTCTTGTCCCAGTCATCCTCTTTTTCCTTCAGTATGTCATCCGGAATCTGCTGTCCGTTCTGTATGGCCATCTGAGCCAGCTTGTAGCGCTCCCTACGGTTCTTGTTCACAAAATAGAAGATCGTGGCGATGATCAGCAGCGGAGCTACGAGGAAGATGATGACGATTGCCACGATACCGATGATCATGCCGGAACCAACCATACTGCTGACGCCCTCGAACATTTGCTTCACATCTTCTGCGTCACTGCCCGAATAGGAGGTTCTCCTGCGATAGGAGATGTACTTGTCGTCTTCTGCATCTTCGGCGGTAGTGTCAGAAAAGGCCTCGATTGCGTCCTTCTTGCTCTTAGAAGAATCCACCTGCTCCGTACGTGGCGAATGGCGGTGTTTCTGTGCTGACGCCTCGGCATTCATGCTGAGTGTGAGCACCATTGCGATTGAGATTAATAACTGTTTCATATCTGTATTGTTTTTTGAATTTCTACACCTGTTTGACGTAAGAAATCATAAATAAGTTGCAAAGATATCAAATAATCTTTGAAAATCTCTGTTATCTGTGGCTTTTTTCTTAATTTTGCGCAGAAATCATGCAATTACCGGAAGATTTCATCCGTGAAACGAGGTTGGTGATGGGCGAAGAGCGCTTCAACCACTTCATGGGAGCCTTCGAAGAAGAGGCTCCTGTCAGCATACGCCTCAATCCGAGTAAAATGGAAGGAGGTAATCATAATTCTCAATTCTCAATTCTCAATTCTCAATTTGATAAAGTGCCCTGGTGTCCGGAGGGTTACTACCTCGAGGGCCGCCCTCAGTTCACCTTCGACCCGCTCTTCCACGCCGGCTGCTACTACGTCCAGGAAGCCTCCTCGATGTTCATCACCCACGTCCTCCGAGCGGTAGCTAATTTTTCACTCTTCACTCTTCACTCTTCACTTCACGCCCTCGACCTCTGCGCTGCCCCCGGTGGCAAGTCAACCGCCGCCATCAGCGTCCTGCCTGAAGGAAGCGCCCTCGTCAGCAACGAGCCCGTCCCCACAAGGGCACAGATTCTATTGGAGAACATCACGAAATGGGGCTGGCCCAATTGCACCGTCACGAACAACTACCCCCGCGACTTCCGTAAGGCAAAGGCGAAGTTCGACATCATCCTCTGCGACGTGCCCTGTTCTGGCGAGGGAATGTTCCGTAAGGACCCGAACGCCATCAGCGAGTGGAGTCTGCAGAACGTAGAGAAGTGCTGGCGACTGCAGCGTGAGATTGTGACCGATGCCTGGGAATGCCTGAATCCAGGTGGTATTATAATATATAGTACGTGTACCTTTAATATAAAAGAGAATGAGGAGAACGTGCGCTGGATGATGGAGGAGTTGGATGCCGAACCCGTCACTATTCCCACCGACCCCTCATGGAACATCACCGGCTCCCTCCTCCCCGGCTTCGACGCCCCCGTCTGCCGCTTCATCCCCGGTTTCACCCGTGGCGAAGGTCTCTTTATGGCGGTGCTTCAACACAGGGGGACTGTCCCTTGTGTGAGTAAGGAGCGCCAGCGACTGAATCGCACAGGGACTGTCCCCTCTGTGTTGCCCTCTGCTCTGAAACGTCTCACGTCCGATCTGCCCGAAGGCGACTATCCTCAGACAGACCTTCCTTATCACGAAGCGCTAAAATATCTCCGCGGCGAGGCTCTCATCCTACCCCCCGACACCCCGAAGGGCATCATCACCGTCACCTACAAGGGATATCCCCTCGGTCCTGTGAAGAACATCGGCAACCGCGCCAACAACCTCTATCCGAAGCCCTGGCGCATCAAGACCACCCACCTCCCCCCCGAAACACCGCACATTCTCGACATCAAGTAATCATAAAGTTCAAAGCTCAAAGTTCAAAGTTCAAAGCTCAAAGTTCAAAGCTCAAAGTTCAAAGCTCAAAGCTCAAAGTAAATGAAACAGTATTTAGACATCCTCAATCGCATCCTGACCGAAGGCACCGAGAAAGGTGACCGTACGGGCACAGGCACCATTAGCATCTTCGGCACCCAGTCGCGCTACAACCTCGACGACGGGTTCCCCCTGCTGACCACGAAGAAACTCCACCTGAAATCGATCATCTACGAACTGCTCTGGTTCCTCAAGGGCGACACCAACGTGAAATACCTTCAGGAGCACGGCGTACGCATCTGGAACGAGTGGGCCGATGAGAACGGCGAACTGGGTCCCGTCTATGGTCACCAGTGGCGTTCGTGGCCCGACTACAACGGCGGCACCATCGACCAGATTCAGTACGTGCTCGACCAGTTGAAGAACAACCCCAACTCCCGCCGGATGATTGTCTCTGCCTGGAACGTGGCCGAGGTAAACCAGATGGCCCTGCCTCCGTGTCACACCATCTTCCAGTTCTATGTGGCTGGCGACCGTCTGTCGCTCCAGCTCTACCAGCGCTCTGCCGACACCTTCCTCGGCGTACCCTTCAACATCGCCTCCTACGCCCTGTTGCTCCAGATGATGGCACAGGTGACGGGCTACAAGCCAGGCGACTTCATCCACACCACAGGCGACACCCACCTCTATCTGAATCACATCGAGCAGGCCCGTCTCCAGCTCACCCGTGAGCCCCGGCCCCTGCCCACCATGAAGATCAACCCCGATGTCAAGTCACTCTTCGATTTCCAGTACGAGGACTTCGAACTGACAGATTACGACCCGCACCCTCACATCAAAGCAACGGTAAGCGTATGATTTCCATTATTGTAGCTATCGCTGAAAACCGCGCCATTGGTTCGGAGAATAAACTCATCTATTGGCTCCCCAACGACCTCAAACGCTTTAAGACACTGACCACGGGCAACACCATCATCATGGGCAGACGCACGTTCGAAAGTCTGCCCAAGGGCGCATTGCCGAACCGCCGCAACATTGTGCTATCACGTAAGGGAAAGGCGGAGGACTTCCCGAGGGCTGACCTCTACCCCAACCTGGACGAAGCACTGGCTTCGTGTGAGGGCGATGTGTACATCATTGGTGGGGCCTCCGTGTACAAAGAAGCCCTCCCCAAAGCGGATCGCCTCTGCCTCACTTATATCTACGACACCCCAAAGAAGGCCGACACCTTCTTCCCTGAAATGGATGAACAGGATTGGGTGGAAACGTTCAGAGAGGAGCATGAAGTGGATGAGAAGCATGCGTATCGATATGCGTTTGTGAACTTAGAGAGAAAAGCATGAATCTGCCCCACGATTTTCAGCAAATGATGACAGAATACCTCGGCGAGAAGGAGTACGCTCTGCTTGCCGAGGCATTGTCTTTGCCTGCACCCACCAGCATACGCCTCAATAAAAAGAAAGCCCCAAGCCCCCTTCTAACCTCCCCCAAGGGGGAGGAATCCCATCCGGAGACAGCTTCCCCACTTGGAGGGATAAGAGGGGGGCTTGTCCCCTGGTGCCCTGATGGCTTCTACCTTTCCGAACGTCCTTCCTTCACGTTCGACCCACTCTTTCATGCAGGCTGCTATTACGTGCAGGAGGCATCGTCAATGTTCCTGTCGCACGTTTTGAGAGAGTATGTGGATGAGCCTGTTATGGCGTTGGATTTGTGTGCCGCACCAGGAGGGAAGTCGACGTTGGCATTGTCGCAGTTGCCTGAAGGGTCGCTGCTGATCGCCAATGAAGTGATGCGGCAACGGGCCAACATCTTGGCGGAGAACATCATCAAATGGGGCAATCCGAACTGTATTGTCACAAACAACTATGCGGAAGACTTTCAAGCCTTCAGCAACTGCTTCAACCTCATCATCTGCGATGCACCCTGCTCAGGAGAAGGGATGTTCAGGAAAGACCCTGACAGCATCGGGGAATGGAGTCTCGCGAATGTGGATGTGTGCTGGAGACGGCAACGGGACATCGTGAGAGACATCTGGCACACGCTGAAAGAGGGAGGACTGTTCATCTACAGCACCTGCACATACAACCCATTGGAAGACGAGGAGAATGTGGCATGGATTGCCAACACACTGGGGGCTGAAGTGCTGTCGTGCCACCCGCTGGAAGAATGGGGCTTGGCAGAGAAGAACACACATTTCTTTCCGCATCGGACGAAAGGTGAGGGCTTCTTCATCAGCGTGTTGCGAAAGACATCGGAAGCGGAAGGAAGGAAAAAGGGAAAGGGAAGCAAGACAAGCAAATCTGCGAACAGAGTGCCTGCTGAATTGAGGGGTTGGCTGATGGAAAGTCAGGACTTTACCATCATGGAAGACAAGGATGGTTTCCGCGCCTTCCCAACGGAGTATCTTGACACTCTCAGACAAGCCCAGAGTACACTGAGAGTGATTCATGCTGGCATTGAACTTGCAACGCTCAAAGGCAAGAACTTGCAGCCCTGCCATAGTCTTGCCATGAGCAACAGCCTCAACATGGAGGCCTTCCCCACAGCAGAAGTGGGCGAACAACAAGCCATCGCCTATCTGAGAACCGAGGCTCTGCAACTGCCTGAGGGAACACCACGAGGGCATGTGCTCATCACCTACCAAGGACATCAGCTCGGGTTTGTGAAGAATATTGGCAACCGTGCTAACAACCTCTATCCCACAGAGTGGAGAATTAGAAAGAATTGAAAAATTAAAGAGTTGAAGAACCTTTAGCTCGACGTAGTCAATTGAAAAATGCCGAATTTTTGACATTTCAATTCTTTAATTTTTCAGTTCTTCATTTTTTTACCTATCTTTGCACACCAAAACAAAGCAAAACAACACAAATGAACTTATACATTCGATATTTTGATCACGAGTGCTTAGCCAAAAGTGTAGATGAAGCACTCGATTTTCTCAGTTCCATAGGCGAAATCAAGATGGAGAGCAATATGCCTTCGCGCATTGCCACGTTCCTTAGTTCGTCCAACCTCTACCCTTTCCGTCTGAAGGTGAGTTACTCGAACTATGTGCTTTTCCTGAAGACCGAGGCTGAAACCCTTGAGCAGTTCAAGGAAGAACAGGCACAACGCAAAGAGCAGAAGGCTGAACGCGTGGCAACAATGGCCGAGCGCAAGAAGAACATCCTTGATGCCCTCAATGAACAGAAAGTTGGATGGTGGGAAGTGATGTTCACGTTCAAGCGCGTCATCACAATGCCCGATACAGGAAAGTGCAAGTACATCGACACGCCCTTCCGTGTGCGTCTGAAAGCCAACAGCGCCATGGATGCCTATAATCGCGTCATCGACCACTTACTCGAGCGTCCAGACATCGACCCACGTTCTCAGTTCCCTTCACCCAAAAGCGAGAAGTTTGAATACAGATACTTGGGCGAGGAAGAGGCTGAGAAGAAAGAGGAGGAGTCCACTCCTTCTGAAGAGGCTGAAAGCTAAGGTTTTGCAATCCAGACACTACTTAAAAACTAAAAAGGGCGCGGGGTCACACAAAATGTGTTTGACCTCGCGCCTCTTATATGAGATGCTGTGTTCTTCCACCCAAGCAACATCCTCAGAAAATAAAGTCGTCCTCTTTGGTCGCCTCTTCTTTCCGCTTGGCAGCAGCCTTCTTCTCCTCTTCTTCCGGCTTGTATTCGTTAAGCGTGGTTCCATATGTAGTGCGTAGCACGCGGAACTCTGTGCGACGGTTGAGGGCATTGAGCACTTCCTGCTCGTCATCGCCTTTCACACCAAGAATGTATGCCTCGGTGAGAGTATCGTTCACCTGCACTTCCACTTTCGGATCACCAGCCAGAAGGGTTTCGGCCAACTTCTTGGTGACAATCTTAGGACGCGACTCACCATAACCAACAGCTGTCAGACGGTCTTTCGCAATGCCATGCTGAATCAGATAACGCACAACAGATTCAGCACGACGCTGAGAAAGCCGCTGGTTGTAGTCATCGTTGCCTCGATAGTCACAATGGGCAGAAAGTTCGATGGTGATGTTGGCATTCTCGTTCATCATCTCCACCAGTTTGTCAAGGGCTTCCGTTGACTCGGGTGTGAGGTCTGCACGGTCGAACTCATAGAAGATATTGTCTATCAGCACAGGCACGTTGATGGGTGGCAAGGGGAACTGAAGCGTATATTCGTGGCTCTCTTCCGAGTCTTCCACACGAATTTCGTTCTTCACATTGAGATAGCCTTTACAAGTGCCGAGCAGCACATAATCCACACCTGGTTTGAGCACCTGCGTGAAGGAACCGTCACCCTTGACGGAAAGTTTCAGGTTAGTGCCATCGTTACCCACCATATACACAAGCGCCTCGGGCAGTTCATAGCCATCTTTCTCATACACCCATCC